>Ga0307507_10002120_pt1 | contig 42716 bp, 5 predicted proteins | sample 7_EM_MG_FD_207223 | JGI IMG/M metagenome (GOLD analysis project Ga0307507, IMG submission 207223) | Populus trichocarpa ectomycorrhiza microbial communities from riparian zone in the Pacific Northwest, United States - 7_EM | ecosystem: Host-associated > Plants > Roots > Unclassified | place... | reverse complement strand
AGATGCGGATACTCTAAGAGAGTTAATAGATTAGTTAATAAAGATTAATAATAGGATCTATTAAAGGGAATAAGCTAAGAGAGGGCAAGACAGAGTTCTATAGTTATATAAGGCGCAGAGTACGCAACAATAGATATAAAGTTAAAAACTATAGAATGGCGCAGAGCTAATAGACCTAAGTAGTACTAAAGAAACCTAAAGGTGGGAAAAGAAACTATAGAAACCTAGAGGTTAAGGATTAAGTAATTAAAGGACCTAGAAGCAGAGGCCAAACTAGGGATCTTAGTAGTAGAAGACATTTAGGCGGACTCTATAGCAAGAAAAATGGTTTAAAGATAGGGCTTATATAAATTGCGGAAAATAAGGTCATTTCGCTAGAGACTATAGAGGTGGTTAGAGTAACTATATGGTAAAGGGAACTAGACCAGCAGACAGCACATATATATAGAGGGACGATAGTGCACTATAAGGAATAAAAGAATATTTAATTAATAGTTTTGCGTATTATTATAACAACGTATGCTAAATTTATAAGGACGCTAAGTACGGCGCAAGCTATTAGCTATAGGAGCTATTATTATCTAAGTTTAAAGGAACTAGCGAACTGGCTTATAGATCGGATATTAAAGACAATAAGTTTAATATAGGTAAAGCATTTACTAATAATAAGGCAATAAAGGCAGCTTACTAGAAGCATACAAACCTTAAAGAAGTTAAAATAGAAGTAGAGACTAAGACCATTATAGAATAAGGTTTAGTAATGGGTATTATAACACCATTAGATACAATTTCTATTGCTTTATAAGATAATAGGAGCAACGTTTAGAAGAAATTAAGTAAGTAGACAACTACTAGTGCTAGCTTATTACTTAATAAAGGCAAAAGGCCACAGGCTTAAGATTCTTAAGAAGAGATAAAAAAAGCTTAAGATTCTAAAGACAAGATAAGATATACTTAAGGACCCACAACGGAAGAAAATCAATAGGAAAGGGTAGCAACTTAGTTTAGTAATAAACAAATAAGTATAGGACGCAAGTTTAAGAACTATAAGTTTAGGGAATAAATAAAAACGTTAGCAATCCTAAATAAACGTAGTGTTCAGCCTAAAGATTAAATAGTTAATACTAGGATTAAAAAGTAAGATGACTATAAAGATCTAGCTGTAAGACGCAGAAAATAAGAAACTATAGATAAGTTTAGGACAAGAATTATCGCATAGTAAGAGCAAAAGCTAGATAAGAGATCAGCTACGCTAGGTTATATAAAAAACAGAGTACCTATATAAAGAGTTACTAATAGGCCAAGTGCAGGGATACCTAGGGCAAAGTAGTTAAATAAACTAGAATAAGAAGAGGATCTAAACATCCTAACTAGGTTTAAAGAAAGACATACTAAAGAATATTACAATATAGCGATAACAAGGTACTTTCTAATAGATAAACTATACACACTAAACCAGTTGTATGGAAAGTGGTATAGGCAACAATATAATAATAAATAGGCAGATTTTTATATATAGCTAAACAAAAAAGTTGTCTAAGACTAACCCATTATAGAGAAACGTATAAGTTATATTAAAAGAGCATTAATTATAATATTAAGGAACCTAGAAGAAGGATCTAGGGACTAGAGAAGTAAATAATAAGTCTTAATACCCATAGTAGAGATACTAGTGGTTAGGTTAACTAGGTATAGGTTTAAACTTAAGAATAAAGATAAACTAAGAGTTAACCTAAAATATACAGCGTATTATATACTATTGTGGATAGCTTATGTGGATAATATATATAACATATATAGAGCACCTAAAGATAAGAACCAGAAGTACCTAGTAAGGATATATTAGGCACTAGAGGAAAAGCAGTTTAGGAATGCTAAGTATATACATAGTTGGCACCTAGTAGAAGTGTAAGGTTAAGGGGACTTAATACTTTAACCAGGAAGATTCCTTATAGAAGAATACCTAGACGGATAATAGTAGTAGAAGTGCCTAGAGAACACTTATCTATAGTATATAGAGGAAAAGAAATAAACTAAGTATTAGCCTAAGTTAGACTAAGTATAGGCAGGATCTAGCAGCTAATAATTAGAAAAAGGGGAGGCGTATAGGACCAAAGAAAACTAGTATTAGAGCCTTAAACCCTTAAGGGAATTTAAAAACAACACCTAAATTTATAAGTTAAATGGCAAGATTAGCAGTTTAAAGTATTAGTAGATAGTAGAGTAACTAGGAACCACATATTACCAAAGGCAGTAGAAAGGATAGGGTTACTATATAGATAAAAGGAACACCTATATCCACTTATAACAATTTCAGGAGATTAGATAGCCTATAGAGGAGGTATTATTAATCTTAAAATAGGACCTATTTAGTTAACTATTAAAGGGAGACCAGTTAGAATGTCTTTTAATATCCTACTATTAGGACAGGATAAGGCGATACTAGAAATACCTTAGTTATAGGAGTACAATCTAAAGATTAATTGGGTTATAGGTTAGGTTAATATTAAGGATACTTAATAGCGCAAAGTGCGACAGTAAACCAAGTTGGTATAGTACCAAGTTGGAGCGATATATAAAGAGACTAAGTAAGGCTTAAGTTATATACTAAAGAGATACTATAAGTATGGTAAAAAGTTATAGTTACTAGAAAGTGAAAAGCTATTAAAGCATACAGTATGGGACCACAAGATAGAATTAGAAGAGGGAATAAGTCTAAAGTTCTTTCTAATCTATAAGCTTACTAAAACAAAGTTAGTAGCACTTAAGGAGTTTATTTAGGAGAACTTACGTAAGGGATATATTAGACCGTTATAGTTATTAGCGGGATATCTAGTACTATTTATCCTAAAGAAGAATAGAAAACTTAGGATATATATAAATTATAGACAGTTAAATAGCATTACTAGGAAGGATAGGTATCCTTTACCCTTAATTAGTAAAATCTAAAACAGAATCGGCAACATAAAGATCTTTATAAAGATAGATCTAAGATAGGCGTACCACCAGATTAGGATTAAGGAAGGCAATAAATAAAAGGCAGCCTTTAGGTCAAAGGAAGGACTATATAAACTATTAGTTATACAATTTAGACTTATAAATATACTAGTAACATTCTAGAAGCGAATTAATAGTGTATTAGAAGAACACCTAGATAAATTTGTTATAGTATACCTTAACAACATTATTATCTACTTAAAGAGTAAGGAAGAATACAGAGAACATATTAAATGGGTCTTAAAGAGACTATAAGAAGAACAAATGCTAGTAGTAATTAAGAAATGCAAGTTCTTTACCTAGAAGACCAATTTTGTTAGATTTATTATTAAACTAGGCTAACTTAGTATAGATCTAAAAAAGATTAAGGCTATAGTAAATTGGCAAGAACCAAAGAACGTTATATAGTTAAGATTATTCCTAGGGTTTTGCAATTACTATAGAAGGTTTATAGCGTAATAGTTATAGAATATTAAGCCATTTACGCAGTTAATAAAGAAGGAAGAACTATAGGTATAGGGAAAGGAGTAATAAGAACTATTTAAGAGAATTAAAGAGTTATTTACCTAGAAGCCAGTTCTTAAAATCTATTAACTAGGTCTAGAAACGGTTGTAGAAATAAATATATTAGACTTTATACTAGGGGCATACTTTATATAGAAATATTAAGATGGATAGCACCCAGTGGCATACTATAGTTAAAAGATAACACTACTAGAGTTAAACTATAACATCTATAACAAGGAGTTGTTAGGTATAGTTACAGCACTTAAAAAATAGAGAGCATTCTTATAAGGCATAGAGAAACCATTTATAGTTAAGATAGACTATAAAAACCTTATAGGATTCCTAACAATAAAGAAACTCAACCAAAGACAGGTTAGATAGGCGGAAATACTTATAGAATACCATTTTAAAATTTAGTATACTAAGGGTATAGATAACGCATAAGCAGACGCTCTAAGTAGAAAAGCTAAATTATAAAGTAATAAAAAGCTATTGGGAGCTTTATTATAAAAGGATTAAGACGGATTAATTAGGTATAATTATCCAAAGACTATAGCAACTAAGGAAAGTTAAATCTATAAGTTACCGGAAAGTAATTAAACACAGAAGATCTAAGAAGTGTAGATAGAGGATCCAGACTTAAAGTAATATAAAAACAGAGAAGTAATATATATACCTAAGTCTATTATAAAAGAATTTATTAAGGAATTTTATAAGGGAATAATATAAGAACATAACAGAGCTATAGGCTTAATATTAAGGCTTTAAAAGAAGTACATTATTTAAGAAATCTGGGGACTAGTAAGATAAGTTATAAAGGAATATCTAGATTGCTAAAGAAACAAACCAACAAGGCATAAGCCATATAGAGGGCTACAACCTATTAAGACACCAGGAAAACTATAGGAGGTTATATTATAGGACTTTATTATTAAGTTACTAAAGTTAAAAGACCCTATTATAGAACAAGATCATAACGCGATTTTAGTAATAGTAAATAAGCTAATAAAGTGGGGATACTTTATAGTATACACTAAAGAGATATTAGTAGAAGATGTCGCTAGAATCTATATAAAGGAAGTATTTATAAGACACGGAGCACTAAATAAGATTATATTAGACAGAGATCTAAGATTTATAGTAGCATTTTAGGAAGTGTTTCTAGCAGAATAAGAAGTTCGCGTAGTAATATCTACAGCGTATTATCCACAGACGGATGGATAAACGAAAAGACTAAACTAGACACTGGAATAGTATCTAAGGCATTATATTAACCACGCACAGAATAATTAGGTATCGTTATTACCAATTATACAGTTTATATACAATACAACACCATAAAAAGGAATGGGGATATTACCATTTAAGGCAAATTATAGGTACGAATTAAAAACATTATTATCGCCATATTAAGCAAAAAAGATGAGTAGCATAGCTAAGTAAAGAATGGAGATGTTAATAAATCTTTATATAGACCTTACAGAAACAGCGAAACTAGTATAAGAACAAATAAAAAGGTATTATAATGCTAAGAGATCTAAGGGACCAGATCTTAAGAAGGGAGATAAAGTATAGCTATTATACAAAAATTTCAAGAGTTAACGACTAAGTAAAAAGTTAGACTATATTAGACTAGGACCTTTTAAAATTAAGTAAAGAATTTTATTAGTTATATATAAATTAAACCTACTAGCCAAAATAAAGATCTACCCTATACAACATATCGCAATGCTAGAGCCAGCATATGGGAATATTAAGCCACCAGTCTATAAGGCAGACACGTATAGAGGACAAGAAGAAGACAAATAGCAAGTTTTAAAGATTATTAGTTATAAGGATATAGATAACAAAACGTAGTATAAAGTAAAGTAGATAGGCTATAGTAAGACTATCTAGGAACCACTAAGCAACCTAAGGAACGCTATAGGAAAGGTATAGGAGTATTAGAAAAAAGCAGGTCAGGTAATATTAATAAGGAAGAATTGCCAAAGAATAAGTTACCTAAAGGGGACCTAAAAGGAGCAATTACTAAGCTACTTAGAGTTGTTTCCCTCGCAGAAGGAGGGCTAGCCCTTTTATTACCAAGTTTCTATAGACCTTGTTGAACCAGTTTCTACTTCTTAAAACGGACCTTCTTATAAACACGTTTAAGACGTTAAAGACAAGTATAAGCTAAACGTTGAGCTTTAAGGATGCATGTGGACTCTTCTAAGGCACGTTAAACCTTAAGTAGCACAGAGGCCAGCTCACTATTAAGCTTTATAGTGGTAGATTAAACACAAGACCCTATAATAAGTTACTTAGGGAACTAGAAGACTGTTAAGAGTTATAAAACGCGCACACTTAGCGTTAGAAATAGAGCGAATATTATAGGACAATTAAACGTTTGCTTTGGTACACTTAGAGTAAGAGAAGGGTTATTAAGATAAAGGACTCGCTAGCGCAACGTATACTAACCCCTCTTTAGCGTAACGAGAGTAGGGGATTGCCATTACCTCGCCCAGCAACAGTATAGAGGAAACCGTATAAAGGCAACGCTCAACTCAGGAAAGAAAAGAAGAAGCTTTAGGTATAATAAGTACGGATATTAACCAGAATAATTAAACGGATATTATACCTCTAGTAAATAACTTGGAGATATTAGGAATCTTTAAGGACGAAGATAAAGAGGAGGGAGATAGTGTTACAGACGCTTTAAGTATAATATTATAACTACTTAGAGAAGAGACGGCGGAAGCTAGTTAGTTAATACAGGTATAGTTTAGGATAGATCTAGTAGAACTATATAACAAGGAATAGTAACTAAGGTTATATGGTGTTAAACGTGTTAACTGCATTAAATAAGAGGAATGTTATGTTTAACACAGATAACACGTACCTTATGTATAAGAGAGGATTTCTTAGGAGTATAGTTATGTATTTAAAGGACCTTAGTCCCTACTATAGATAGTTCTCTCCTTATAGTAAATCTTAGAATATAATTAGAGTTAATCTATTAGGCAACTACTCCACTAGTTATTATTATGTTGTTGTTTTATTCTTACCTGCATACCTAGCCTAATAATAGGACCCACCGTAGTTCCTACTATAAGGTTCCGTTACACTACTAGGTAAGTTTACAGCTAATAACCACGTCTTAGCCACTATAGGACTTACTCCGTTCTTTGTAAACAAGGGTTATCACCCCTAATCTAGTATAGAGCCACCAGAACCTATTAATAAGAAACTACTATATAGAAAACGCCTTAAGATGCTATTTACTAACTAGCATGCAGACCGCATGAAAAATCTACTTGACTATTATAGGGGAGAAATGGCCTGGGCTTAAGCAAAGCAGGCCTACTTCGCCAACTGTTATAGAACGCTACCACTAGAGATGCGTGTTGGCGACTGGGTATAGCTAGATACACATAATATCTCTACATAGAGGCCTATAAAGTCACTTAATTATAAGAATCTCGGCCCCTATTAGATTAAACGAGTTATTAATAAGGGAGCTGTATATAAGCTAGAGCTTCCGCCTACCCTAGCCACCCATAGAATATGGCCTGTATTTTACCTATAGCTACTATACCTTTACTAGCCTAACCCCTTACCGGGATAGATATAGCCTAAACCCCTACCGGTACTAATCTAAGATAAGAATGAAGATAAGAGCTATAAGGAGTGGACTATTAAACGAATTATTAACTCTAAATACTTTAGCAAAGGCAGAGGACGGTGGCTCTACTATAGAGCTATCTATATAGGATTCAACATAGATTAGCCAGAATGGCAACTATAGGAAGACTTTAAAAATGCAAAGGACCTAATTAGTGACTTTTACTACGCGAACCTATAGAAACTAAGCCTAAGCAGAGATTTTATACCTAATCCTCTATAGGAACCCTTATAGAGTTTAACCGTTGTACACTGCTATATAAGGGCAAATTGCTATTAGATTGCCGCAGATTGCTATTATATAACTAGAAAATTGTTAAAGTGTCTAGGAATTTTAACCGGCGGTTAAAGTTCTCTAATTAGTTAAATTCTTAGGTGCTAAGCCTTATTACGTAATATTGCCGTGACTGTAAAGATATTAGTTTAGCTTACCGCCTTCCACTAAGCTAATAGCGATTTTCTATCCCGGGGATAGAAAATCCTGATTGGTCTATTTAGCGATTAGAGCCGGTAGAACTCCACACCACTAACCCCTTTAGCGTTATCTCTTTCTCTTCTTTATGCCTTAAGCGTTCCTTTTACATGTATATAGTAACCACAGCGTTGCCGGAGCTCCGCCTCTATAAGAGGGGGGGGTAGTGTCACAGAACGCTGCCGTAGGAGCCTCTACAGGAGACTCCCTAGCGGAACCCCATGCCCTCGCGTACGCTTCGCGTACAGCTTACGTCAGCTATGCGTAGTATATCACCTTTCTACGCCTTTAATCCTTACGATTGATCGCGCAACGTCTTGTAGACTCCTTGAATACATACGTTCTATAGCCACTGCCTCCGCCCTATCCCTTAACCCGTCAACTTGGGCACGCAGGTTATCGATAAGAGCCCACCAATCAGATCAGTAGGATCCGGTAGCCGTGCTCAGGAATACAAAATTCGGGGAGTGGCCAAGGCTTCGGGGGGGGTTTTTTCGCTGTCTTATTTGGGGGAATCTTATATTGAGTCTTCTGAACAAGATCTGCATCAATTCTAGCGTGATTAGAAGGCATGGCGGTGGTATATTTGATGGTTAAATTCTACGCGTTGTTCTGATTCTGGTGTTCGCGCACGGGCCTTCCCCTCTGCTCGCCCTGACGGGTCAAGGGATAACAACTATATAAATCAATCCTAACTACCCTATCGCCCTAAACTAAGTAGAAGTTTAAACTTAATATATAAGAGTACTAAAAGAACTAGTATTCTACTATAAAAAGTATACTTAAAGAACCTAAACCTAAATCTAATACTAATTTTATACCTAATACTAAACCTAAACCTAAATAAGAAACTATATAAGAAACTAAGGATAATCTAAGCTCGCTTAATACCTTAGATATCTATATAATTAGAGCTATCCTATTAGTATAACTTACCAAAAAACCTAAATATATAATCTTTGCTATTATAATGGCCGATATTAAAAAGGCCTTGGCATTAAAAAAAATACTAACCCTGCTATAAAAGTACTAATATGCCATTATAAGAACTTAGAAGTATTTTTATAAAAAAAAGCTAATAAGCTAGCAGAATACCAACTATATAACTATAAGATTGTACTTAAAGAAGGAAAATAGCTAGGATTTAGACCCTTATATAAAATATCTTAAAATAAACTCTAAGTGCTATAGAAGTACTTAGATAAACACCTAAGTAAAGAATTTATTAAAGTAAGCTCTTCGCCTATAGCTGTATCTATAATCTTTATTAAGAAACCTAGTAGCGGTCTATATTTCTATATAGACTACTAAACTCTTAACGCTATTACTATTAAAAATTAGTACTCGCTTCTGTTAATTTAAGAGACACTAAACTGATTAAGTAAGGCTTACTACTATGTAAAACTTAACCTTATTTACGCATTTAACCGCCTCTATATTGCAAAAGGAGATAAATAGCTTTTTATATTCCGCACTAAATATAAACTATATTTAAATACTTAGTAATACTGTTTAGCCTCGCAAATGCCCTAAGTTTATTTTAGCACTTTATAAATAATACCCTATAACTTTACCTAGACATTTTCTATACTACTTATATTAACAATATCTTAGTATATAGTAATAACCTAACTAAATATAAGAAATACGTTAACTTTATCCTAAAAACTCTGCATAGAGCTAGCCTATAGTTAAATATAGATAAATGCGAATTTTATAAAACGAAAGTCCTATACTTTAGACTTATTATTTCTATAGATGGCATATAAATAGATCTAAAGAAGATTAAAGTAATTATAAATTAGTAAAAACCTAAGAATGTTAAGGATGTAAGGGCTTTTATAGAATTTACTAACTTCTACTAATGGTTTATTAATAACTTCTCTGCTTTAGTTTTATCCCTTATAGCTCTAAGCTATAAGAATAAAGCCTTTATCTTTAATAAGGAATATAAGAAGGCCTTTACCTATCTAAAAGTTATATTTACTACTGCATATATACTCTAATACTTTAACCTAAACTAAAAGAGTGTTATAGAAGCTAATTTATCTAACTATATTACTAAAGGTATTCTATCTTAGTATAATAAGAAAGGAGTACTGCACTCTATAGTATATTTCTTAAAATAACTAAGTTTAGCTAAATGTAACTACAAGATCTATAATAAGGAATTATTAGCTATTATTAAATTTTTTAAATAATGGCGACCTAAACTAAAAGTGCTAGATTTCTAAGTAAGGTCCTTAGTAACCATAAGAACCTATAGTACTTTACAACTATAAATTAACTAAGCCACTATTAGACCTACTAGTTAGAATACCTATCTGATTTTTAATTCTTAATTCTATACCGCCTAGGCGTTCTAGGCTAGAAATACAAATACTAAACTAGTAATGGTAGCTTAACCTACACCTATAACAAACCTAGTACCTACTACAAAATCTAAAAGGCTCCCTAATCCTTTAATGTTTAATAGAAACCAAAATAGCCTACATCCCTTTATAACCAAGCTCCGTCTTAAACTCTTAATAAACTACAATTAATACCCTACTAAGGCTAGCAAAGTTAGCTATAGAATGTCTTATTTAAGCAAGGACGCTGCATAAACCATAGATCCATTCTTCTGTAATAGCACTTTTATTAATTTTAAAACCTTTATCTCTCTGCTAGAACAAATATATAATAATGCCAGCCGCGAACACACAGCTATTACTAAACTTAAAAACCTACAACAACGGAACCAAGACTTCACTAGCTTCTTTTTGGAATTTTTAGGCCTTATTAGCGAGCTAGATTAGAATAAAGCCGCTAGAGTCACTGCCCTTTAATAAGCTATTTTGGATAAGATTAGAGCCTAGTTAATAGGTAGAGAACTACCAAAAAACCTATCCAAATTTGCTATAATATATTAATAAATTAATTAAGACCTTTAATATAATAAATAGACTTATTCTTTAAAGTCAACTATACCTTACGTTTAAAACTCCATAAAACCAGTATATGCTCTAAGGCGCGATCCTTCTCTAAGACCTAAAAGCCCTATGCATAACCCTATGGACCTTAATACTACCCAATCCTATATACTCTTAGGAACCAACAAACAAAGAACTTAAGCCACAAATAGAAAATGCTTTAGATGTGGTAAAAAAGGATATATTTAAAAGCATTACCAAACTCACCCCTTTAAAAAGGTTTACCGTAGTTCCTCCTATTCCTTAAATTATACACACTCTATAAATTATACTCGGTCGCTATAAAGCGTCTTAACTTTGGTTAACTTAGAAAGCGAATCATTCTAGGGCCAAGTCGCACCTTAGAATAAAAAGTAGAAGAGTATAAGTATCTAGGCTCTTCTAGCGCTAATATACAATATAACTCCCTTAATATACTTAGCAAAATTTAAATACTTAGAAAATGGAAGGAAGTATAAATCCTAATAGACAGCGGAGCTACTAGTATAGGCTTTATTAATACAAACTATACAAAAACTTAACGCCTAAATTTAAAGAAACTTGATAAACCCTAAGGCCTACTAGGTTTTAATGGCAAACCCTTAATATATAGCAAACTAACGTACTACACTCTTATAAAATTGTGGATAGGCGAACACCTTAAATATATTTCCTTATTTATAACACCTTTAAAGCATTATAAGGTAATACTTAGACACGGATAGCTAAAATAACATAACCCTTTAATTAGCTAGGTTAAAGAAATACTAAAGTTCCATATAACCTACTGCTAAAGTTATTACTTAAAAAACCATTTACTCTATAAACACGCACATAACTATTTAAATTTATTATAATATAAATTGCCCTTGCTATAAGCCTTAAAACAAGATAATAAAGCCATAAATACCAATCATGGCAAAGAATGTAAAGATGTTTTGTTAAAATCTCTTAAAATTTATATAATATAAGCCGCACCCTTTATTTTATTAATAAAAAGACAAAATTATAAAATCTTTACTATAACTATAGAAGACATTAAGAAAGCACCAGAACTAAAATAGTATATTAATCCTCAACCTCTTATACCTAAAGAGTACCACAATCTAATTAACGAGTTTAAAAAACAGTTTATAGACCAATTAGCCCCATACCAAGATAAGCACGACTTCAAAATAGAACTTAAGCCTAGTATAACACTAAAGTTTAGTCTACTATATGGTATGTTATAAGAAGAACTACTTATAATGCGATAATACCTTAATAAGTATCTAGAAAAAGGATTTATTTGCCCTAATTAATCTCCATTCGCCTTACCTATACTATTCATTAAAAAGCTAAGAGGAGGCTTAAGATTCTATATTAATTACTAAGCTTTAAACGTAATTGTCGGGAATGAGGCAAGTTGCCGTCACGCGAGGCATGTTGCCGTCACGTGTTGATGTGGCCCTAGCGTGGTAAGGAACCTTAAGTTCCTCACCCCTTTCCTTATTCCTATCAAGAATTAATTAACAATTATCATACTATCTATAAACCGTAGCTACGTGATATCCCCTTGTGTAACCAACACTAATTAGTGGTTAACTTTACTGTTATACCACAGAACAGCTAGGTATTACTAAGAAGAGATAAGCCACTGTACCAGTGCTACTCGTGCTAGAGGAAGCTGTCTTTTAAGGTTAGAACTGGTCCTAAACCTTAAATAGAACTCTTCCACGAATCTAAGGATTTAAAGGCCAGAACTGGTCCTGAGCCTTTCCAAGATTATAGATTCTTGCGTCTATTACGCAGAACAATACGCTTTACAAGTCTTTGTGATTTAAGGCCAGAACTAGTCCTAAGCCCCATAACCGCAAATACACGTCACGAACGCGTACCAAATGACAAACGTATACTAAACGACAAATATACATTACGAACGCATACCAAACGACAATCCCTACACCAATAACACTTCCCTCCCTCCAAAAACATGGCTACGCCTACTTTAAATAACTGGAAAGACTCCTTACCACTAGGGGTAACTAAGTACGCGAAACTTATTAATAAAGATTAGGACGAATTCGCCTTTAATATAACAACTTATACCATAAAATAAGTTAACGGCTTTCTCCTACACCATATTATATTCTACTAAAATAGATGCTATACCGACTTACAACTATGGGAGTATTTTAGGGAGGATTTCATGGGATAGACTGCTAATACCTAGGCACTTGGCAACGTTAATATTATTTAGGATTTTCAAGACTTCCTCTATAGGAATAGGGTATACGTTGCTAAGAACAGTAACCCAATTACTAGCAATATTCAGGCCGTTATTATTAGTATAGAAGAACCAATATGGACGGAAGCTAAGATTATATATTAACTATAAAAACCTAAAAACAACCCATATTCTTTAGAAGGCAACTTTAATTCGTATTAAAACCCCTAGAACGTTAACCCCCTACCTAAAGCTGCTCTCCCACCTAAAGGTGCTCTCCTACTTAGAGTTACTCCGCCTCTACCTCCTCCACTCCAGCCAACCGGTAAGCCTTTACCACAAGAAGTCACGAATCTAATAAAGGTATATTCGGACAAAGAGAAGAAGTTTAGAGGAGAACTATACGACATACTTAGAGCAAAACTATAGGCCTTTTATAACTATTGCAATAAGGTTAGAATTCAACGCCACTAGTACTATTACGCTTTCTCTATTATATTAAAGGGACGGGCAGTAATATTCTATTACGACCATATTGCGGGTAAAAACTATAGCTTTAATATAATGCTTTAGTTTACTAGAGCCCACTTTAAAACTAATAAGAATCACCAACTTTATATATCTAAATAGCAAGAGACTACGTTCTAGAGAGTTATTGCTTCTAACCCAATAAAGACTTATTTAAAGTGCCTTTAACTACTCTTTAATAAACTCCAGAAAATCTAATATGGCCTTACTAAAACCTACTAAAATAAGAACAGCCTAAGGGACTAGGTTATCTTAGCATGCCATAGCGTTTCTAAGTGCAACTTGGCGCTATACAAACCTACAGATACGTTTAAAGGAGTATATACTAAGCTACGCTCCGCCGTAGGTACTGCGATACAAATATAAGAATCTTAACAGCTCTATACTAAAAACCCTACCTAAACAAGTATTCCCGACCAACACGATTACAACTGGACTAATTAAATATATAGTGGCTATAGTAGAGAATACAGAAGAGGGTATAATTAACGTTAACTATAAGGTAACCGTGGAGGTCCTTATAGAGGTTTATTTCAAAGTAATCGCCAGAAGAAGTGCTATATTTGTAAGAAGCCAAAGTGCTAGTTAACTAGACACTCCCTTAATAAGCGAAAAGAGGCATATAATAAGTTCTATCAGAGTATAAGAAACGTTAAAAATTATAAGGTCACTACGGCCTACTTCCAAAGCTTCTTGGTTCAATATAAAGGCGTAGAAGACCTTAAAGGTAAGGTTAATAAGACCAAACAGCTTCTTATAGATATAGAAATTAAGGACTACTCTCCTAACCAATACTTCACTAAGTATAGTAAGGTAGATGGCACACAAACCATTACTGTTCTTAATAACCAATCTACGCTCTATTCTATCACAAAGTCAGATATCTTTAATAAGCCAAAGAAGAGCTCCGCGTTCTCCTTTAACAACAGATACTCAGCGAATGTCTTCTATAGTATTATACCAGATACTGGAGCCGCAGAAGTATCTACAGTAGGAGAACCTCAAGTTCAAGCCCTTTAGCAGCTTAATAACTCTATTTAGATTAACCATTCAACGGCAGGCCAATATACAATTTGTTTTAGCAAGGGTACTGCGATTTCTCTCAGCACAATTAGGGTCTAAACCCCTTTAGGATATATCACTTTCTATATTATTCCTACGAACACTCCGTTTCTATTTTACATTAAAGATATAGATAAATTAGGCGTTAGGCTTAATAACCTTAAAAATATACTTATTTAGGGAGACAATTAGGTGCCTATTATACGCAAGTAGGGTCACCCCTAGTTGCTCCTTTATTAACTAGAAAAGAGTGTTGTTTAGAGCCACTTAACTAAGTCGGAATTACGCCAACTACACCGTCGTTTTGGCCACCTATCTGTTCATTAATTGCTTAGGGTTCTTTAGCAAGTAGGCTATAAAGTTAAGGTTAAGGCAATTAAGCATCTTATAAAGTACTACTATTACTACTAAATAAACCAGAAGTCCCCTAGCCAATTCAAGTTCACCCTTAAAGATAACTACAACTTTAACTTCTATATTATCGTCAACGTTATGTATCTTAGCGGCAAGCCAGTACTCTAAGTTATTAACTTCTTAACCTCCTTCCAAGCCGCACGATTCTTAAAGGATATATCAGCTAGGAACGCATAGGATACCCTTTAGTTATGCTAAATTAATGTCTACCTAAGACCCCCTAATCAAATTGTCTATAATATAGGAAAGAACTTCTTATCTATAGAGTTTTAATAATAGATAAAGGCAATGGCAATTAAGGTTAAGAAAGTCCCTATTAAGGCATATAATAGTATTAGAAAAGTAAAGTGATATTACACGCCATTATACCGCGCATATAAGATTATCTCTTTAGAACTAGAGGATGCTAGTAAAGAACTTACCTTGCAAATAGCTATTAAAGCTATTAACAATTCTGCTAGCCTAGATGGACTTATACCCATATTACTAGTCTTTAGCGCCTACCCTTAAATAACTAACAATTCTCCACTATCTCCCTCCATTGTATAATGAGCTAAGGCTATTTGCAAAGCAATAAAGGAGGTATAACGTCTCTACGCCACATACTAAGTCAACAACGCACTAGGAATAAGAAATGGCCTAAATACCTTAACTACGCTTAATCTGCCACTCCAGTCTAAGGTATGCGTATGGCATAAAAAGGGAGGATGGTTAGGCCTATATTAACTTATTATAATTAATGGCTAGATTTACACTATTTAGATGCCTTATAGACCCACTTAATTCCGTTTAACTATTATTAAGCCTTACTATAAAGATAACAGTTCCAAGCCTTTACAGGATACCACAGAAAATACCCTAAAAAAGAGCTATAATTAACATACTCTAGAAGGCGACCACGATTCTAATATAATTATAGTAGATACGCCGCAACTATAACGCGGTAGAGGTCGCCTAAAGGGATTACAAAATCGCCAACATCTTATTAATTTTAAAGAGCAATTTATTACTACTATTAAGAATAGAGTTAAGCTGTTAATAGCCTTTATAACAGCCAAGGAGAAGGCTGACTTTAAACTCGCAAAATAGCTCTAAAAAGAAGGTTATATTATAACTCTAAGAGCTCCTTTCTAAGTATCTAATAAGTAGGAGATCGATAGTCTTATCACAAGAGGAGTCTTTAAATTTAAGAAATATAACCCTACTAAGTTTAATAAAGTTTGCATCTTTAAATTAAGAATAGTTAACGAAATTAAGGGTAAAGCTACTAATGCCCCATTTAAGAAATTAAGGCTTGTTATCTAAGGTTACAATAATAATGGTAAAGAGGTAATTCTTATACAATCTCCTATAATTTAATAAGCTAGTTAGCGAGTTATTGTTACACTAGCTCCCTCCTTAATAAAGAATAGAATGGCGGTTTATTTATAAGATATTACTTAGGCCTATACCCAATTAAAGACGCACCTTCAGCGCTTAATATTAGCATACCTTCTAGAGCAAATTTGTCACCAATATCCCAAAGATACAATTATGGTTGTGCTTAAGCCATTATATAGAATTGCAGAGGTAGGAACCCATTAGTGGGCTACCTATAGCAAGCACCATAAAGAGAAGCTTTTAATAACTACTTCTATATTCAACCTATGCTTCCTAATTACAACCACAGGAACTTTATTTGGAATTGTCGGCATACAAACTAATAATATAATTATTTTAGAAGATGACCAATTCTTAGCTCTTAAAGAAGATGAGTTAGTAAAGGTAAATCTTATAGTAAAGCTAAAGGAAAAGCTTAATTTAATAATACTATTACTCTTTAATAGATGCACCCTCTCCCTAAACAAGGATTCTATTGCTTTACGCCAGAAGGGTTAAGGTAAGAAGATTAATATTATTAACACTAATTCTCTAAAGCAAGGATATATAGAGCAACGCGCTTATAGAGCTTATATTGCTTCTATCTATTAACCCAAGGCTTTATTTAATCTCTCTATTACCGCCTAACACTAGGAACCAACTAAGGACGACATTCTTGCCCTAAATAAATATCTTTCCTAGCAAATAAACCATCTCAATTGGGGATTACTCTATATACCTATTAATCTTCCTACCGCTAAGCTCTTTATATTTATTAATAGATCGTTTATAAATAATAAAGATTTTAGCTCCTAGTTAGGATATAAGATTATTATTACAAACGAATTTACTAGAGAGAATAACTTTATAATCTATGGCAATCTTATCTATTAGAGCTTAACTAAGAGTAAGCGCGTTACTTAAAGCGTTCTAGCATTAGAGATATATAGAATAGTTAGCGGAGTTAACATAGCAATTGCAATTAGAACTACCCTAAAGATAATTATAGATTAACTTAAACTTCCTATTATCCTTATAATCGTATGCACCGATTTATACTCCCTCTATAAGTGCTTAGTTAAGCTTAGTACTACAAAGAAGAAGCGCCTTATAATTAATATTATAGCACTTTATTAATCCTACAAATGGCAAAAACTCTTTAAGATTTAATAGATTAACGGTTAAGATAACCCAGTAGATATAATAACAAAGGCAAACCCAAACAAGGCTCTAGAAATGTTTATTAATACAAATACTCTATATGTATAAGTTAAAGGTTGGGTTAAAAGGGAGTAGGAGTATAATATTCTATAGACCCTAACTTAAACTAGCTAATTAGGATTTTCCATCCCTGGGATAGAAAATCGCTATTAGCTTACTTACTACTAGCGCCTTAGTAGCCTACCCGTCTTTGCGTTATCCGCCAAATTCTACCAACTACCGCATTGTCGCATATTGTCGCATATTGTTTGGTATTGTTATACACTATCTAGTATTGTCGCATCCTGTCTGTTTGTATATATGTAGATAGCAACCACAAAAAGAAGAGTTGCCAGTGTTGGGAATAAGGCAAGTTGCCATCACGTAAGGCATATTGCCGTTACGTGTTAATGTGGCCCTAGCGTGGTAAGGAACCTTAAGTTCCTTACCCCTTTTCTTATTCCTATTAAGAATCAATTAACAATTATCATACTATCTACAAACCGTAGCTACGTGATATCCCCTTATGTAACCAATAGTAATTATAATTTAAAACTAATATCCAATCCCCCTAATTTAAGAGACGCTTAACCATTTAGTAAAGGCACGGTACTTTATAAAGCTTAATATAGTTACTGCCTTTAATAAAATCCGTATATATAAAGGAGATAAGAAGTATATAGCTTTTTATACTAATAGGGACTCTTTAAATACCTAGTAATGCCATTTGGCATAAATAACGGTCCTAGTATATTTTAGTAATACGTTAATAATACACTTTATAAATTCCTTAATATATTTGTTACCATATATATTAATAATATCTTAATCTACTCGTCCTCGCTTTCTAAACATTAAAAATATATTAAAATGGTCCTTAAACGCCTATAAGATGCGGGCCTATAATGCAATATTAAGAAATACAAGTTCCATACGTCCAAGGTTATATACTTAGGCTTAATAATATCCTATAACGGAATTAAAATGGACCTTAAGAAAGTCACCGTAATTATAAACTAGGAAAGCCCTAGTAATATATAAGATATTTAAGGATTTCTAGGATTTGCAAATTTCTATTATTAATTTATTAACCACTTTTTAGAAACTACTTAGCTATTAGTAAACCTAATAAAAAAGAACATAAAATTTAAATAGACCACTAAATATGAATAAGTTTTTAATAAACTAAAGCATTATTTTATAACTGCTTTAATTCTCGCCCACTTTAACCCTAACCTTAAATGCATTATTAAAATAAACTCGTCCAATTATGCGCTAGGAGGAGTATTGTCGCAATATAATAAGGACGGTAAGCTACGTCTAGTAGCCTTTCTCTCTTAGAAACTCGCTCCTATTAAATTAAATTATAAGATATATAATAAGGAACTACTTGCAATTATTAGATATTTTAAATAATGGCGTCCCAAGCTTAAAGGATTGTTGTTCCTAATATATATATTAACGGACTATAAGAACCTACAGTACTTTATAACTATAAAGCAATTAATGCAGCGCCAAATTCATTAGGCTAAATACCTCTTATAATTTAACTTTAAAATTACATACTAACTAGGCAAACTCAATTAGAAGCCTAATATATTAATATAATAATTACAAGACCTACTTATAAACGCTACGGATAAACGGATTATAAATTAATTATAGATCTTATTACCTCCTAAATATTTTAAAAAACTACATCCTATATTTCTAGATACGGAACTTAACAGAAATAAATTAGAAGTTAATAAATAGGAAATAGAAATTAATAAGCTAATAAAATATAAATATAAGAACGATATATGGGTAATAGATGTAATAAAAGCAATTTAAATAGGAAAATAACAGTATAAAGATATTATACTTACTAAATGCGAGATTTAAAACAACCGATTATACTATTAATAAAAGATAGTAGTTCTAAATTCCAAACCTTTATAATTTAAGATACTTAAATTTATATATAACTCCCCTATAGTAAGGCACCCCGGCTATATAAAGACTTATAAAATCGTTTAATAAGCATACTACTAGCCTATAATGCACGACTATATATAAAAATACATTTAAGTATACAGGATATGCGTATATAGAAAGACCTCTTATATAAAGAAGTAAGGAGTACTTTAACCGCTACCAATTCCAATATAAAGATAGCGCGACATCTTAATTAACTTTATAGTTGACTTGCCTAACAATAATAGGTTTATAATTATTATAGTAATTATTAACCACCTTATAAAAATGCAATATATAATTCTCATAGACTTAATTAATGTAATATTAGTAGCCAAATATTTTATTAAGTACGTCTTTAAGCTATACGGACTTCCTAACTTAATAATATTCAACTATAGAAGCCAGTTCGTTTTAGACTTCTAGTAAGCTCTATATAAACAATTAAGTATTTAAATATAACTCTTAACTATATTTTATCTAGAGATAGATAGTTAAACTAAAATTGCAAATGCGATTATGGAATAATATCTATAAATATATTGCTCCTACCTATAAGACGATTAGGAAAAATAGCTGCCTTTAGCTAAGTTTACTGCGAATAATATAATAAACGCATTAATAGGCGTAACGCCATTTTACGCAACCTACAGATAAGACCCTTAACTTAGATTTAAACTATAACCTAAAATTAATATAATAGGACCCATAATTAAACAGATCCAGTTAATTAACGCTTATAACTTTGTTAATTAAATAAAGCTATTAATAAAACTTGTCTGAATAAGGTTCTGTAATATAGTAGACACAGTTGCTTGTAACCAATTGGGTTGACCACGTGAGCTAAGCGAGCTCAGGAGATCCATCAAATTCCACCTGTAGAAGTAGAAGAGGGAAAGGAGAGAAAGAAAAGAAGAAATTGATTGAACCCAAACCCCCCCCCCCGTGATCCGAACAAAACTATTACAAAGTAAATTAATATACGCTTAAATAGTATAGGAATGGCATATAAATAAAGAATAAACTTCCACATAGGACTTTAAGGAAGGTAATATAGTCTACTTAAATATACAAAACCTAAAGACTTAACAGCCCTTAAAGAAACTTAATTAGAAGTTTGTGGGCCTATACTAAATTAAGAAGAAACTAAGCCTATACGCCTATAAGCTTAAACTACCAACTAAGATAAAAATATACCCAATATTTTATGTAAGCTTGTTGCAACCTTTAAAAGATAATCCTATAACTTGCAAAGTGCTACTACCACCTTCTATAATTATTAACAACGGTAACGGTTCTTACTTTATTAACTTAATTAATAATATATAATAGAAACTACAATTTAAACAATTTAAACTTCTTATTAAGTAGGAAGGATATAAAACATAAACCTAGGAAACCTATAACTAGATTAAGGCCAACGCGCCTTCCCTAGTAAAAGAATTCCATAAGGACTATCCTTTGCGGCCTGCTTTGGCTAGATAGACACAATATAAAGGTAAATAACCACCACCTAATATAAAGACACGAAACATAATAGTAGGAAACTTAAAATTAAAAAGAACTTAAACTACATTACAACGCTTATAAGGCGATAAGTTATAAATTCTTAACTAAATTAAATTATTTTAGACCTTTGGCTAAAGGGGGGGTACTATAACAGGACTAGCCCAGTTATAGTAGAAATGTCTTAGTAAAACACTTAACAGATAAATTCTAACGCTTTAATTAAATTCTGCTAAATTCTGCCAAGTTAATTAAATTCTACTAAATTCCGCTAACTTAATTAAATTCTACTAAATTCTATTAACTCAATCGAATTCCACCAAATTCCACTAATGTAATGGAATTTGGTCAAAACCTATCAAAACCCGCGTGCACTTATGCCCACGCATCTACTACCAAGACCCTTAAATATTTAGTTACAAGTTTCCTATATTCCTTTCTCTTCTTTACATAACGTCTTATACTCTGCAAGAGCTATATACCCTTAGATTTAGATAGAATTTATATTATTCCTTCAAATCTTCCCTAAAGCCTCTTTGCGCCCTTACATTACTATAACCCAGACCTTAAATTAATACTAGAAACGGATGCCTCTAACAGAGTAGTAGTAGGGGTTCTCTTATAGTTACACCTAGATAGTAAGTAGTACCCTATTATATTTTTCTTAAAGATAATAGCCCTAGCCAAGTATAACTATAAGGTAACGTATTTCACGGGTGGGCTGATCAAACGGGTAAGCTAATCAGTTTGCCAAGACCACACTAAATATAACGAACTATGTAACGAACTACTCCGCCTTACTATAATCTATCTCTAATTCCTTATTGCTACTAGATTCTATAGTAAATTCTTCGTTATTTTAGCACGTTCAAGCGTTATGCCTAGTCCCACCGCAGTTGCCACAGCGCCTTTGAGTTGGTTCAACCCTATCTGCCCTTGCCTTACCCCAACTCTTTTTACTACTAGAAGTTATAGTAGCAGAGCCCTTAGCAACTAACTACAAGCCAACCTTAAAGGTAAGGACTCCTCCTTGCTAAATACGCTTTCTTTTATACTACCTCCGTTGGGTTACAGCCTTATTAGCTGCTTTAAGCTTAGTAATTTAATCGCGCTATAACACCATCTAATAAGCCATTATAAGGGTACCTTTAATAAGCTAATTAAACCCTTCCTTTAAGGAAGATAGTAAGCTACCTAACTTATTGCTAATTAGCTTCGTTTATGATCCAAATTTGAGGTGGTTACTAGGGGTTTTTAACTGCCATGTGGTATCTTAAGTGGTAGGTAGTGTAGGCGTGCGTAATTAAATATTAAGCTTTAATATTACCGCATCTAGGTTAAACGGAACTAGGCTAGCGCCTTAAAAGCTTCCTTAGATATTACTCTTAGTAATAGACACATTAAACGCATCCTAGATGGCTGGTAAGAACTCCATTTTGGTAATATGGTTAAACCGGTTGCGTATTAGCTTCTTAACTTGGCGCCCATACGCCCATTTTAAAGGCGAAAAACAACCTACATCTAGTGGCTGTAAGATATGTGATAAATATAGCGGCATATATAAAGTAATTATCTTGTTCTCCTTGCAGTATTTAATAAATTACAGTAAGTTATGGCTCTTGTGGCCGTCTATAATTAATAAATGGTACGCGCCCATAGTACGCTCCTTTGTATGCGCGTTAAAATACTTTAACCACTAAAAACCAAGCTTATTTATTATCCAGCCGTTATCAGAAACCCTAAATGCCTATTAGGCTAATATATCAATTTCCTAGTACTAGGTAGAGAGGTGGTTTTTGCCCTTATAGATAATAAAGGATAGAAGCTTGTATCCTAACGCGTTAATAGCCTAAATTACCGTAACCTACTTATAGTTACCTGGCTAAACAGCCTTTGGTTAATACTGTCTCTTAGAGCCTGTAATAACTTTTTACTGGGTTATTATACCTATTTAAAAGCCAGATTTGTTAAAGTTATATATATCTTCGTCCTATATACTATATTTAGCCTTTATATTCTGTATAAGGTCAAACTAACCTTATATAATTACTAGTTCTTCCTATTTATAACGCTGGTAGTCTAGCTTTTAATTATACTTTGTTTTAATCTCTGAGGTACGCTTAATAAAGCTATGTGGCCAGTTTATACCTACTAGGTCCCTTTACCACTTAACTAATAGTTTATCAGCCATTTCTTAAACAGCATTAAGTAGAGGGGCGAATCCTCTTAAATCTAGCTCAAGAATATACTGCTTTATTGCCTCTTCCTCGGTTACCGTAAGATTTATTAATTTCGGCTTAGTATCGCGTTGTGAGGCAGTTCCGGCGCGTCGCGTCTGTAGGCTTAAAAAGGGCACGTTAAAGTTGCGTGCAGCGTGTCAAATGCCATAAATCTGGCCAGTATCAAGAGCCTAGATAGCAAGCTGTATTCGAGCTTCTCTAGAGACAGGTAGTATATTAGTGGGTGGAGACATAGTCGTGTCAAAGATATCAACGCGTGGTCTTGGCAAACTGATCAGCTCACCTATTTGATTAGCCTACCCGTGAAATACGTTATATAATAAGGAAATACTGGCTATTATATAATTATTATCTTAGTGGCGCGCAGAGCTTAGAAGTACAGACTCTTAAATTAAAGTCTATACTAATTATAAAGCCCTTAAGTATTTTATAATAACAAAATAGCTTACCGGTTAACAGGCTAGGTAGGCTAAAATACTCTCCTAATTCCTCCTTATAATTATATACCGCCCTAGTAGGCAAAATTCTAAAGCTAATACCCTTACTTAGAGGGAATAGGATATAGAACTATAGGATAAGCTAAAGGCTTAGTATTAGACACGTGCCCTCCTCTATCCCAAACAGCTTAACCTATATATCCTTAAGGAACTAAGCTCTAAATAGAATAAGCTAGCACCTATAAAAGGAGAAATCCTAAATAAACTAATAGGACTAATTAACCGTATCTTAATCACGAACCGCACAGCCAAATTTCTAAAAGCCCTCTGCGACTAAGCTATAAAAGGTAACCCTAATTTAGAAATAGAAGACGGACTGCTCTTATACTAAGAACGGCTTATAGTTCTAAATATTAATAACCTATAAATAGAACTAATCTATAAAGCCCACTATTAAGTCTCTATAGCGTACTCTAGTTAAGACAAGACCTACTAACTACTAGCGCCTTACTACTACTAGTAAGGACTCCTATCTAACATAGAACGATTTATTAGAAATTGTTATGCTTATAAACGGGTAGATACCCCTAGGGATTAAACCCCTAGGTGGTTATAACCACTACTAGTTCCTAAACGTCCTTAGCAGCATATTATAATAGACTTTAAATTATTTTTAAAGGACAAATATAGCTATAATATGGCCTTTATAGTAGTTAACTAACTAAGCAAGTAAGCTATTTCCCTCCCTTACTTTAAGACTATAACTGCAAAGGATATAGCCCGTATATATATTAACAACATTTACCAGATTTATAGCGCTCCTAAGTTAATTATCTTTAATTATAGACCTTAGTTTATATTAGACTTCTAGGACAAATTCTACCGCATCCTTAGGATTAAGATTAAGCTCTCTACTATATTCCACCCTTAGACTAATAGCTAAACCAAGATTATAAACCAATACCTTAACTAGCAACTTCGCCCCTTTATTAATTACTACTAGGATAACTAGTTGGAACTACTGCCTATAATGGACTACGCATAGCTTATACTCCCTTATAATAGTATAGGAATATCGCTATTTAAGTTACTCTATAGATATAAACCACAAATATCCTTTAATTGGATAGACCTATAGGACCTATAACAGCCCGCGAACGCCTTAGCTATAAAGAGGCCTAGATATTCGCTAAGAGAATATATAGAGCCTAGGAGACTGCCTAAGCAATTATAAAAAAAGTATAAAAGAAAAAAGAGTCTAATATAAACCAATATTATTATAAGGTATAGGTATTAATAAAGAACTAAAAGACCTAAAGGCTAAGCCATAAGCTAGACTACTAAATAGCTGGCCCCTATAAAATCCCTAAGAAGGTAGGTGTTACGGACGCTTTAAGTACGGTGTTACAACTACTTGGAGAAGAGTCGCAGGAAGCTAGTTAGTTAATATAGGCACGGTCCAGGATGGATCCGGTGGAACCATATAATAAGGAATGGTAAGCGAGTCACATAATGTTATACGCAGTGTACGAAGTATACGCAGTATACGCCACGTATAACACGTATAACACGTACTTTACGTATAAGAGAGGATTTCTTAGGAGTACGGTTGTGTATTTAAAGGACCTTAGTCCCTACTGTAGATAGTTCTCTCCTTGTAGTAAATCTTAAAATATAATTAGAGTTAATCTATTAGGCAACTACTCCACCAGTTATTATTATGTTGTTAATTTTATTTATACCTATATACCTAGCCTAATAACAGAACCCACCGTAGTCTAAGCTATAAGGTTCCGTTATACATTTACTACCAAGGTTATAGTATTTAAATAAGGTCGAATAATATGCTACTAAGAGCAGTACTAGTTATAACGGCGTTGGCAACAGCCATAACCTTAGGGCTAGGTGATACCAGTATAGATAACAGGGATTCTTAAGTGGTTATACAAGGTTAGTTATAGGAAATGGTTAATTACTTATAAGACAATAATAGGATACTTAAAGAACGTATTAATGGAATTAAAGCAGTAAAGATTAAGTTACCTTTAATCAAACAATTCTTAGGAGAGAAGTTAAAGCTTAAAGGATTTCTTACGTAAATGCACTTTAAGGTAGTATAGGAAGGAGTAAAGTTAGCAATATTGTTAGACCAAGTAGCCTATGTAGGATTGTTCCTAATAGGGAGGGCACTTAAGTGGTTTAAGCCGTATTTTATGGAAATATAGGCCAATAGTATAACAACTACTAACTAGGACGTATGGTATATATTTACTAGTTAGAACGGGTTTGTAAAGCAACTAATACAAATATTTAGAGACCTAGAGGCTATAACCACAGCGAAATAAAAGCTTTAGAACTTAGTATAACGCACTTTAGCAATTAAGTATACAACACAGTTTTAAACACTAGCTATATAGGTTGAGTGGAATAATAAGGCGCTTATGGCACAGTATAAATAGGGACTTAAGGCTAAAGTCTAGGACGTAATTATCCTAATAGAAGATGCGGATACTCTAAGAGAGTTAATAGATTAGTTAATAAAGATTAATAATAGAATCTATTAAAGGGAACAAGTTAAGAGAGGGTAAAATAGAGTTCCATAGTTATATAAGGCGTAGAGTACGCAACGACAGACATAGAGTTAAAAATTATAGAATAGCGCAGAGCTAATAGACCTAAGTGGTACTAAAGAAACCTAAAGATGGGAAAAGAAACTATAGAAACCTAGAGGTTAAGGATTAAGTAATTAAAGGACCTAAAAGCAGAGGCCAAACTAGGGATCTTAGCAGTAGAAGACGTTTAGGCGGACTCTATAGCAAGAAAGATAGTTTAAAGATAGAGCTTGTATAAATTACGGAAAATAAGGTTATTTCGCCAGAGACTATAGAGGTGGTTAGAGTAACTACGTGGTAAAGGGAACCAGACTGGCAGACGGCACGTACGTATAGAGGGATGACGGTGCACTGTAAGGAACAAAAGAATGTTCAATCAATAGTTTTGCGTATTGTTATAACAATGTATACCAAATTTATAAGGACGCTAAGTACGGCGTAAGCTATTGGCCATAAGAGCCAGAGTTAAAAGGACTTTAAGAAACTAGAAAGTTAGACAAAGAATAAAATTAACTCTATAAGCTAGATTAAAATGTTACAGCAACGTACAGACAAAGATTAGTAGCAATAATAATAGAGTTAGAGTACTTATTGATTAATAGTAACAAGGATAAAAAGGAGGCTAACTAGGAGCACTTAAACCTTAATAACGTAATAAAAGTAGAGACTGAGACCATTACTAAACAAGGTTTAGTAACGGGTATTATAATACTGTTAGATACAATTTCCATCGCTTTATAAGATAATAGGAGTAACGTTTAGAAGAAACTAAGCAAGTAGACAACTACTAGTGCTAGCTTATTACTTAATAAAGGTAAAAGGCCACAGGCTTAAGATTCTTAAGAAGAGATAAAAGAAGCTTAAGATTCTTAAGACAAGATAAGATATACCTAAGGACCTATAATAGACAAAAACTAATGGAAAAGGGCAGTAACTTAGTTTAGTAATAAATAAATAAGTATAGGACGCAAGTTTAAGAACTATAAGTTCGGAGAACGAATAAGAACGTTAATAATCCTAGGTAAACGTAGTATTTAGCCTAAAGATTAAATAGTCAATACTAGGATTAAAAAGTAAGACGACTACAAAGATCTAGCTACAAGACGCAGAAAATAAAAAACTATAGATATGTCGGAATATATGGACAGAAGTTATGTGGTTATGTGTCGTTGTTCGTGTCTCTGATTAGTCATCCTTATGATGACTTATCAGCCCCCTACTTAGGCACCGCGATCCTTATAATTCTCTGCTTTCTCTACCTATTAGATAAGAACAAATCCATCAGTTAATAGGCCAATTAAGTGCACTTAGGTGTTACCGATATTGATTAATGGTCAACCTCACTGGTTGGCTATAGAGCAATAAGGTTCACTGCCGCCCTAGTAGCTTTATTCGATTATAAGCAGCATTCCAGTACCTAGTAGCAAAACCAGTACCTAGCAGTTCCGGCAGCACCTAACCCCAGCAGCTTAGAATATATGACAAATACGCAACGCACAAGACATTCTACAGTAGCAAATCAACCTTTAGTATGACCTCTTTACGGAGCGCCGTACCCCTAGCTTAACAGCATCAACCCCTAGTACGACCTCTTTACTAAGTGCCGTACCCCTAGCTTAACAGTAACAAACATCTAACAGCCCTTGGGCAGTACCCTAGCAGCTACCTTAGCAGCTACCTTAGTAGTACTACGGCAGCGCTCTAGCCGTACACAGTATACTAGCTTTGACAGTACCTAACATCCAATTACCTAGCAGCTTTATGCAGTACCCTAGCGTAGTAACGCGCCTTGGTACGTAGCGACGCAACTTAGCAGCAAACCAATACCTAGTACGCGTTTTAGCATATAAATCAACATCTAACAGCCTTGTGCAGTCTCTAGCATCACAGCAACTTAACAGCCTTGCGCAGTACCTAATACCCAATAATCTAGCAGCGCTAGCAGCATTCTATAACCTAGCAGTGTTAGCAGCACCTAATACCCAATAACCTAATAGCCTTGCGCAGTACTCTAGCGTAGCGACGCATACTAGTAGTATTAGCAGCACCAAAGCACCTAGCTTCGCTAAAGAAGCAACTAGCCCTAGAAGAGCACCCTATATAAGCTTGACACCCTGCCACGTCGAAAATCACGTCAACAGCGCGCCTATAACGCTAGCGCGCTCCCTATTCTCTACCCTCTTAAATCTGCCGGCGTCTGCGGCAGCTATAAACCCTTAATGGCACTACCTTAACTTCCTGAAGGATACAAAAGCGGGAGCTGTACGGCTACTGGGTGGCCTTATTATATTAATATCTATAACAACAAAGCCCAATGGGAGTTTCCAACTACAACCGCTTATTAGACACAAATTCAGGATATATAAAACACGGTTAAGCAATAACAAGATGAGATTTGTTAAGTATAGAGTAGAGACTTAGAGATGCAAACTAGGCAACAAAAAGAGATCTGTGAGCTACGAGCTCTTCTTAAAAAACAGTAAAAAGAGATCTAAGAGCTATAAACTAAGCAAGCTCCGTTAGCGCAAGCTCCGCTAGCTTTACCCTCTTTATTAACTAAAGCCAAGGAGCTACGGCAGCCAAGCTTATATAAACCTCCGCAATCTCAAACCTGCGAAAAGTGCTCTACTACATTCCCTTTAGGTTAAGCGCTCTTTAGACATTTACCAGATTATTAACCCTTTAAGTGTACTAAGTGCGGATCTATATTCCCCTTAAATACTACTCTCTATAAGCACGTTTGGGGATGTCGTTGTCTAAAAGATATAAACGGGAATTCGGGTATTAAGCTTTGTTAGGATAGAGGTCTACCAACTAAACGATTGTGCCGTTACGCCTGCAATCCATCTAACGCTGGCACTGTACTGCTACATACCATTGACAAACTGATAGCGCCGCTATGCCTGCTATTATGATACTGATCGCGCCGTTACGCCTGCGATCCACCGACTAAATGATAGCGCCGATATGCCTGCTATCACGTACTACTACGACAATGATTGCGCCGTTATACCTGTGATCTAACGACCAGCTGATAGACCGAGCTCCGAACGTTTGACCTACTATCACCACTTAACGCTTGCACCGTACTGCTATCTACTGCTCTGTCTGTAGTAACCCAATTAACCTTCTACTACTTTGCCCGCAGCATTACTACCAACTTCTGCTGCCCTGCCTGCAGCGAACCATCTTCTGCTGCCTTGCTTGCGGCACTATAATAGACCTTTGCTGCTTTGCCTGCAGCACCGCTACTAACTTTGACTGCTTAGCCTGCAGCTAACTAATACCTTGCTGCCTTCCTGTAGCGCCATAAGCAGTTTAACGCATAAAGAAAGAACTGCCAGTGTTGGAATATATGGACAGAAGTTATGTGGTTATGTGTCGTTGTTCGTGTCTCTGATTAGTTATCCTTATGATGACTTATTAGCCCCCTACTTAGGCACCGCGATCCTTATAATCCTCTGCTTTCTCTACCTATTAGATAAGAACAAATCCATCAGTTAATAGGCCAATTAAGTGCACTTAGGTGTTACCGACAGATAAGTTTAGGACAAGAATTATTATATAGTAAGAGTAAAAGCTAGACAAGAGATTAGCTATACTAGGTTATATAAGGGATAGAGCACCTATATGAAGAATTACTAATAGGCTAAGTGTAGGGACACCTAGGGCAAAGTAGTTAGATAAACTAGAACAAGAAAAGGATCTAGATATTTTAACTAGGTTTAAAGAAAGATATACCAAAGGATATTACAATATAGTAATAATAAGGTACTTTCTAATAGATAGACTATATATACTAAACCAGTTGTATAGAAAGTGGTATAGGCAATAACATAACAATAAATAGGAAGACTTTTATATGTAGCTAGATAAAAAAGTTATCTAAGACTAACCTATTATAGAGAAACGCATAAGTCACATTAAAGGAGCATTAATTATAATGTTAAGGAACCTAGAAAAGGGATCTAGGGACTAAAGAAGTAAGTGATAAATCTTAGTACCCATAGTAGAGATACCAGTAGTTAGGTTAACTAGGTATAGGTTTAAACTTAAAAATAAAAATAAACTAAGAGTTAACCTAAAATATATAGCGCATTATATACTATCGTGGATAGCTTATATGGATAACACGTGTAACATACATAGAGCACTAAAAGATAAGAACCAGAAGTACCTAGTAAGAATATATTAGGCACTAGAGGAAAAGCGGTTTAGAAACGCTAAGTATATATATAGTTGGCACCTAATAGAAGTACAAGGTTAAAAAGACTTAATACTTTAACTAGGAAGATTCCTTACGGAAGAATACCTAGACGGATAATAGTAGTAGGAGTGCCTAGAGAACACTTATCTATAGCATATAGAGGAAAAGAAATAAACTAAGTATTAGCCAAAGTTAAATTAAGTATAAGCAGGATCTAGCAGCTAATAGTTAGGAAAAGGGAAGGCGTATAGGACTAGAGGGAACCAGTATTAGAGCCTTAAACCCTTAAAGGAATTTAAGGACAATACCTAAATTTATAAGTTAAATGGTAAGATCAGCAGTTTAAAGCGTTAGTAGATAGTAGAGCAACTAGAAACTACATATCACTAAAGGTAGTAGAAAGAATGGGGTTACTATATAGATAAAAGGAACACCTATATCCACTTATAACGATTTTAGGAGATTAGATAGCCTATAGAGGAGGCGTTATTAATCTTAAAATAGGACCTATTTAGATAACTATTAAAGGGAGACCAGTTAGAATGTCTTTTAATATCCTACTATTAGGACAGGACAAGGCGATACTAGGAATGCCTTGGTTATAGGAGTACAATCTAAAGATCGATTAGGTTACAGGTTAAGTTAATATTAAGAATATATAACAGCGCAAAGTGCGATAGTAAACCAAGTTAGTATAGTACTAAGTTGGAGCGATATATAAAGAGACTAAGTAAGGCTTAAGTTATATACTAAAGAGATACTATAAGTATGGTAAAAAGTTATAGTTATTAGAAAGTGAAAAGCTATTAAAGTATATAGCTTAGGACCATAAGATAGAATTAAAAGAAGAAATAAGTCTAAAGTTCTTTTTAATTTACAAGCTTACTGAAACAGAGTTAATAGCGCTTAAGGAGTTTATTTAGGAGAACTTATAAAAGGGATATATTAGACCATTACAGTTATCAGCAGAATATCCAGTACTATTTATCCCAAAGAAAAACGGAAAACTTAGGATGTGTATAGACTATAGATAGTTAAACAGCATTACTAGAAAGAATAGGTATTCTTTACCCTTAATTAGCAAAATCTAAGACAAGATAGGTAACGTAAAGATCTTTATAAAGATAGATCTAAGGTGGGTATACTATTAGATTAGGATTAAAAAAGGTAACGAATAAAAGGCAGCCTTTAGGTTAAAGAAAGGACTATATAAGCTATTAGTTATGCAGTTTAGGCTTACAAACGCACTAGTAATATTCTAGAAGCGAATTAATAGTATATTAGGAGAACACCTAGATGAATTTATTATAGTATATCTCAACAATATTATTATCTACTTAGAGAGTAAGAAAGAATATAAAGAATATATTAAATGGGTCTTAAAGAGACTATAAAAAGAATAGATACCAGTAGTAATTAAAAAATGCAAGTTCTTTACCCAGAAGACCAATTTTGTTAGATTCATTATTAAACTAGGCCAACTTAGTATAGATCCAAAGAAGATTAAGGCTATAGTAAATTAGCAAGAACTAAAGAACGTTATATAGTTAAGATTGTTCCTAGGGTTTTACAATTATTATAGAAGGTTTATAGCGCAATAGTTATAGGATATTAAGCCATTTATAAGGTTAATAAAGAAAGAAGAACTATAGGTATAGGGAAAGGAATAATAAGAACTATTTAAAAGAATTAAAGAGTTATTTACCTAGAAGCTAGTTCTTAAGATCTATTAACCAGGTCTAGAGACGGTTATAAAAACAAATATATTAGACTTTACACTAGGGGCGTACTTCCTATAGAAATATTTAGATAGATAGCACCTAGTAGTATACTATAGTTAAAAGATAACACCACTAGAGTTAAACTATAACATCTATAACAAGGAGTTGTTAGGTATAGTTATAGCACTTAAGGAATAGAGAGCATTCTTACAAGGCATAGAGAAACTATTTATGGTTAAAACGGACTATAAGAACCTTACAGAATTTCTAATAATAAAGAAACTTAACCAAAGACAGGTTAGATAGGCGGAAATACTTATAGAATACTATTTTAAAATTTAGTATACCAAGGGTATAGACAATACACAAGCAGACGCTTTAAGCAGAAAAGCTAAACTATAAAGTAAGGAAAAGCTATTGGGAGCTTTATTATAAAAGGATTAAGACGGATTAATTAGGTATAATTATCCAAAGATTACAGCAACTAAGGAAAGTTAGATCTATAAATCACTAAAGAGTAATTAAATATAGAAGATCTAAGAAGTATAGGTAGAGGATCTAAACTTAAAGCAATATAAAAACAGAGAAGCAATATATATGCCTAAGTCTATCATAGAAGAATTTATTAAGGAATTTTATAAGGAAATAACATAAGGACATAATAGAGCTATAGGCTTAGTATTAAGACTTTAAAAAGAGTACATTATTTAAAAAATCTGGGGACTAGCAAGACAAGTTATAAAGAAATATCTAGATTATTAAAGAAACAAACCAATAAGGCATAAGCTATATAGAGGGCTATAACCTGTTAAGATACCAGGAAGACCATAGGAGGTTATATTATAGAACTTTATTATTAAGTTACTAAAGTTAAGAGATCCTATTATAGGATAAGATTATAACGCAATCTTAGTAATAGTAGATAAGCTAATAAAGTAGGGATACTTTATAGCATGCACTAAAGAGATATTAGTAGAAGATGTCACTAAAATCTATATAAAGGAAGTATTTGCAAGATATAGAGCACTAGATAAGATTATATTAGATAGAGATCCAAGATTTATAATAGCATTTTAGAAAGTATTTTTGGCAAAACAAGGAGTTTGCGCAGCAATATCTACAGCGTATTATCCGCAGACGGATAGACAAACAGAAAGACTAAACTAGACACTAAAGTAGTATCTAAGGCACTATATTAATTACGCGCAGAATAATTGGGTATTGTTATTACCAGTTATATAGTTTATATATAATACAACACTACAAGAAGGAATGGGGACATCACTATTTAAGGCAAACTACAGATATGAGCTAAAAACATCGTTATTACTATATTAAGCAAAAAAGACAAGTAGCATAGCTAAGTAAAGAATAGAGATGTTAATAAATCTTTATATAGACCTTAAAGAAACAGCTAAACTAGTATAAGAACAAATAAAAAGGTACTATAATACTAAGAGATCTAAGGGACCAGATCTTAAGAAGGGGGATAAAGTATAGCTACTATATAAAAATTTCAAGAGTTAACGACTAAGTAAGAAGTTGGACTATGTTAGACTAGGACCTTTTAAAGTCAAGCAAAGAATTTTATTAGTTATGTATAAGTTAAACCTACTAGCTAAAATAAAAATCTACCCTATATAACACGTTGCAATGCTAGAGCTAGTATATAGGAATATTAAGCTACTAGTCTATAAGGCAGACATATATAGAGGATAGGAGGAAGATAAATAGCAAGTTTTAAAGATTATTAGTTATAAAGATATAGATAACGAAATATGGTATAAAGTAAAGTAGATAGGCTATAGTAAGACTACCTAGAAACCACTAAGTAACCTAAGGAACGCTATAGGAAAGGTATAGGAGTATCAAAAGAAAGTAGGTTAGGTAATATTAATAAAGAAGGATCACTAAAGAATAAGTTACCTAAGGGGGACCCAAAAGGAGCAATTACTAAGCTACTTAGAGTTGTTTCCCTTATAGAAGGAGAGCTAATCCTTTTATCACCTAGCTTAGACAGACCTTGTTAAACAAGTTTCTACTCCTTAAAATAGACCTTTTTACGGACATATTTAAGACAAAGAAGACGGGCAGAGGCCAATAAATGGGCTTTAAGGGTACGCTGTTAAGTAGCTATAGCCTCCTACTCTACTTCCCGTAAACGACAGAGCTTATCTAAGGCGCTTAAAAGCTTACCGTTAAGCTTTATAGTGGCAGATTAAACACGAGACCCTATAACAAGTTACTTAGGGAACTTAAAGACTATTAAGAGTTATAGGACGCGTATACTTAGCATTAAAGATAGAGCGAACATTATAAGACAATTAAACGTTTGCTTTAGTACACTCTAAGTAAAAAAAAGGTTGTCTAGACAAAGAACTTGCTAGCGCAACATATATTAACCCCTCTTTGGCATAACAAGAATACAGAGACGATATTATCTCACTAAGCAACAATATAGCAGCCACGGTGCGAGTATAACGTTGCGCTTATAAAGAAGAAGAAGCTTTAGGTATAATAAATAAGGATATTAACCAGACTAATTAAACAGATATTACACCTCTAGTGGACAACTTAGAGATATTAGGAATCTTTAAGGACAAAGATAAAGAGAAGGGAGATAGTATTATAGACGCTTTAAGTACGGTGTTATAACTACTTGGAGAAGAGTTGTAGGAAGCTAGTTAGTTAATATAGGTATAGTCTAGGATAGATCTGGTAGAACTATATAACAAGGAATAGTAAGCGAGTTATATAATATTATACGCAGTATATAAAGTATACACAGTATATACTATGTATAATATATATAACACGTACCTTATGTATAAGAGAGGATTTCTTAGGAGTATGGTTATATATTTAAAGGACCTCAGTCCCTACCGTAGATAGTTCTCTCCTTGTAGTAAATCTTAGAATACAATTAGAGTTAATCTGTTAGGCAACTACTCCACTAGTTATTATTATGTTATTGATTTTGTTTATACCTATATACCTAGCCTAATAACAGAACCCACTGTAGTCTAAGCTATAAGGTTCTGTTATAGTAGGACACTCTTTTAAGGTTAAGCTACTAGAGTTAATAAAGATCCACCCTATTTTCTCTCTAAACTAACTATAGAAGGCTATAGACGATCTATTACCTAGATAGTACAATAACCCCCCACTACTAATTTAAATTGCAAAAAACAAAAAATAGAAAGTTAAAGAGATTTTAGCAGTTAAGAAGGACCATAGTACCTTAAAATACTATATAAGCTAGGTAGGTTATAATAAAGACCTAGAATAGTACCCTGTATCTAATTTTAAGTACTCTCCCTATAAACTATAAGATTTCTACCTAGCCTACCTAAACCTCCCTAGACCACTATATAAGTTAGACAGCTAGATTAAATACTAAGAAGAGGGGTTAGATAACTATAATAATCTAAACAATAATAAAGAACTTAGATAAAGCCTAAGGGCAGGCTTTTTTAGGAGGGGGGGGTAATATAACGGTGCTAGAGCGCGCTACCTACTATATTGCCGTTTTTAGGGCAGTTTGCTACATTTCTGGGCAATTTGCTAGTACTACTTATAGAGCTAACTAATTAAGATTTTCTATACCCGGTATGGAAAATCACTATTAGCTCGCTTACCACTAGCGCCTTGGCGACTCCTTATATCTTATTAGTCTCTAATAGTCTTCTTCTCCTTCTTCTTCTTAGCTTAGTATTTTTATATAGTAGCAATCTATAAGCTTCGATTTAGAAGCATTTATATAAGCCTATTATACTCTGGCTAAATAGACGCAATATAAAGACAAATAATTGCCACCTAATATAAATATATAAAACATAATAGCAGGAAACTTAAATTTAAAAAGAACTTAAAATATATTATAATATTTATAATATAGTTATATAATAATAATTATTCATTGCTTAACGTCCAATTTAGATCCCTATTAGGCCTACGCGGACTACTCCTTATTTACATATAGGGAGAAAACTCTATTTAAGAAAACCCTATAATCTATCTCCCTATCTTTTTAGGACTCGCCTACTTGGCGCCTATAAGTTACCTATAGTGCTCTACTACCTTACTTTTTAACCTCCTTAGGAACTACTACTGCCGTAACAAACCTATAAATGTGCTAGTATTGCAAACTTAACTCTACTACTGTAGAGTTATTAGGGGGCGTCTAATACTTGCCCCTTTGCCTTCTATTACTATTTCCTTTACAACCTGGAACTAGTCTAGTATATTTTAGTTAATAAGCTACTAAGTAACCGCCTTAAGACCTTTTTGTATTAAGAGTAGTGTGTTATAGTTCTCTATGCCAGCTGCTAAGAGCATTGCTTCTTAGCTGGTGCGTAAGGGGCATAATAGTATTATATATTTTAGTGTTTGTCTTAGCCAGCTATATTCGCACCTTAGGCTACCTACTAGGATACCCACCTAGTAGAGCCAATCTTTTAGTCCTATTATTCCTGTTCTTAAGAGTGTTACCATTATATTTTCTGCCTTTGTTGGGCCTTTGTTGGGCCTTTTTAGAGTCCTTAGGTATTTACCCCCTATAGCATTAACCATGCTATAGCTTAGGTTCCTCTTGCCTAAGATAGCCTCTATACCTTTAACTCCTATATACCTCTCCAGTATTGGTCTAGCCAGTATTATATTACGGTAGATAGTTTCCCGGTACTCTTTTATACTTTACTTTAACTCCTTTCTCTTTTTTACTATTATCTTTACTAAACTCTTATGCGTCTCCCTTTCTCCTTTATATAGGCCTAGGCCCTAACACAGCACCATTCTTCTTCTACTTTTTCCACCTATTTCTCTAATATATCTTCCCTACTTTAGGGTTATTGGTTTACTCTCCTATAGGGCACCCTAGGGTCTCTCCATAGTTTATTTAGGCGTGTTTTAATATACTTTATAACCTTAGAGTTACGCTCCTTTTATACCCTTTATATTGCAGCGGCTTTAATATATAATTATAGGGGGGGGATATTTACTTCCTTTTTAAGCAGTACTATAGCCGTTTGCTTATACCCACCTATTATACTCTAGAGGTAGGCTATTTAGACCTTTTAGAGTGGTTTAAGGAGTAATTTAGGAGGGCCTTTCTTGGTTTCTCCTATGGCCCAAATACTGGATCTATATGTTATAGTTGGCCGGATAACTGCTATATATAGTAGATGTAACCTCTAAAAATATGGGCCCTATATAGAATTAACAATTCTAGATATTGTAATATACTGTGCTTGGCCCTTATAGGCCGCTTATAACGCATATACGCTCTATTAGAGCTTACTATCTACCCATACTCCTAATACCCTTAGGCCTTAAACTAGTTAGCCCCTAAAGCCTTAGATATAGATTAAATACTAGAGATCTGCAGATTGGTTACATTTTTTTATAAAATGGATTAGCTGGTATTTCTCTAGTAAGAATTAGACTCTATGTTATCTTGCCTATTCTATATAGGTATTATAGGCTTTCTCTAGTGTTCTACAGTTCTCTGTGGCTATTAGCCTATATATAATTAGGTTTGTGTTATTAATAAAGCCTATCCCCTAGGTTGCCCCTTCTTTAAAGAAGTTAAGTAGGTTGCTTATAAAGAAAAGAAAAAGTATAGGTAAGAGGGGTAATTTTTATGGTATTCCTATTGCAACTATAATAGGGGGGCTCTAGTATCCGCTAAAGACTAGTAATATTTCTTTCTAATCTATAAACCCTTAAATAAATTATATAATCTATTTTAGAAAGCCCTTTGCCCTAAGGATATATAGGAGGCGCTTATAGGGTATATTGTTATAAGCACTACTAATATCTAGGCTAAGTATTAACACTATAAAGTCCCTTCGCATCGCCTATATAGATTTAATAGTGGCGGTAAGTAATATAAGTGCTAATAGTATTAAGCGGTTCTTTCTTACCCCTATTTAACTTTATAGTAGTAGGGCGTATTCCTTAGCCGTGTCTGCTATATAGTCTACTATTACTCTCTTTAAGATCTTGCTAAGGGTGTTTTCTAAGGCAATAGGGCGGTAGCTTTTTAGGATTAAGTAATCTACTTTACCTTCTTTTTATAGGATAATTATTATTATAGATCTTCCAAGTTGTAGGTAGTAACCTATAGCAAAGTATACTCTAGCTATATCTATAAGCTAAGGTGCTATAAGTAGTCTACAGGTCTTTAAGGCCTTATTTAGTATCCCATTTAGTTCTAGTACTATATTATTTAAAAGGCGGCTAATAGTTCTAGCTATTTCCTCTATTGTTATATCGCTGTTAACCCATAGGTAAGTTACTAGTGTTTTACCTATAATGTTACTAAGGTCTACTAGAGCTGGTTAGGGGAAGAACCTTTCTATAAGGATCTTTGCCTTCTTATTATTATTACTAGTGGCCTATAACTCCCCTGCTTTTTATAGGGGTAGTAGGTATAAATCTTCTACTAGGCGCCCTGCCTTTTTCTTTACCTATTTTACTATAGCCTAAAGGCCCTTATTATGGGGGAGGCTTGGGTTAGAAGTATGCTTATTTATAAACTATCTCTAGTTATTCCTTACTTCTTTTTTTAGGGTATTCTTTAACTAGTTTCTTGTGTCCTTATATTATCTCTTATCTTTAGGGTTATAGCTGCTTATATATTTACTTTTTGCTTATTATTAGCTGGCAATAAGGACCGCGTATTATATAGACTATATATATTATATATAGGGGCCCGGTTTTAAGACCGGGTAGTACTTTTTTAGCCTATTTTTAATTGCTACCTAGATCCTTTCTAGTCTTTAGTTAATTTCCTTAGGGGTAGCTAATAAGCCTTACTTATTTAGTATTAGGTAGATTTCTTCTAGGTCTTAAAGTTGTTATTTAACTATATTAAGGAAACTGTCTATCTTAAGCATCCTTATTATAACGGAACCTTGTAGCAGGAACTACAGTAGGTTCTGTCAATGGGCTAGGTATATAGGTATAAACAAAATCAACAACATAATAATAACTGGTGGAGTGGTTGCCTAATAGATTAACTCCAATTATATTCTAAGATTCACTATAAGGAGAGAACTATCTATGGTAGGGACTAAGGTCCTTTAAATACATAACCATACTTCTAAGAAATCCTCTTTTATACGTGAGGTATGTGTTATATATATTATACGTGGCGTACACTGCGTACTCCCCATATACTGCGTATAACGTTATGTAACTTTACTTACTATTTCTTGTTACATGGTTCCACCAAATCTATTCTGGACTATACCTATATTAACTAACTAGCTTCCGCCGACTCCTCTCTAAGTAGTTATAACATTATATTTAAAGCGTCTGTAATACCATCTCCCTCCTCTTTATCTTTATCCTTAAAGATTCCTAATATCTCCAAGTCGTCCACTAGAGGTATAATATCCGTTTAATTAGTCTGGTTAATATCTGTACTTATTATAGCTAAAGCTCTTTCTTTCTTATAAGTGCAGCGCTGTGCTTGTACTATGGCTGCCATACTATTACTTAGTAAGATAATGCCGTCTCTATATTCTTATTGCGCAAAGGCGGGGTTGGTGTGTGTTATGCTAGCAAGTCCTTTATCTTAACAACCCTTATCTTGCTTAGAGTGTACTAAAGTAAATATTTAATTGTCCTATAATGTTTGCTCTATTTCTAACACTAAGTATGCGCGTTTAATAACTCTTAACAGTCTTTAAGTTCCCTAAGTAACTTGTTATAGGGTCTTATGTTTAATCTACCGCTACAAAACTTAATAGTGAGCTCTTAAGCGCCTTAGATAAGCTTTATTATTTGCAAAAAGTAGAGTAGAAGGCTATAGCTACTTAACATTATGCCCTTAAAGCCCGTCTATCCGCTTCTGCCTATTTTCTTTGTCTTAAATATGTCCGTAAGAAGGTCCGTTTTAAGGAGTGGAAACTTGTTTAATAGGGTTTGTCTAAGCTAGGTAATAAAAAGATTAACTTTCCTCCTATAAGGGAAACAACTCTAAGTAGCTTAGCAATTACTCCTCTTAGGTCCCCCTTAAGTAACTTATTTTTTAGTAATTTCTCTTTATTAATATTGCCTAACCTACTTTCTTTTAATACTCCTATACCTTTCCCATAGCGTTCCTTAGGTTACTTAGTGGTTCCTAGATAGTCTCACTATAGCCTATCTACTTTACTTTATACTATATTTCGTCATCTACATCCTTATAACTAATGATCTTTAAAACTTACTATTTATCTTCCTTTTATCCTCTATACATGTCTGCCTTATAGACTGGTAGCTTAATATTTCCGTGTGCTAGTTCTAGCATTGCAATATACTATATAGGGTAGATTTTCATTTTGGCTAGTAGGTTTAACTTATATATAATTAATAAAATTCTTTACTTAACTTTAAAAGGTCCCAGTCTAACGTAGTCTAACTTCTTACTTAGTTATTAACTCTTAAAGTTTTTGTATAGTAGCTATACTTTATCCCCCTCCTTAAGATCTGGTCCCTTAAATCTTTTAGTATTATAGTACCTTTTTATTCATTCTTATACTAGTTTAGCTGTTTCTTTAAGGTCTGCATAAAGATTCATCAACGTCTCCATTCTTTACTTAGCTGTACTACTCGTCTTTTTTGCTTATTATGGTAATAATAATGTTCTTAGCTTATACCCATAGTTCGCCTTAAATAGTAATATTCCCATTCCTTCTTATAGTGTTGCATTATATATAAACTATATAACTGGTAGTAATAATACCCAATTATTCTGTACGTAATTGATATAATGCCTTAAATACTACTCTAGTGTTTAGTTTAGTCTTTTTGTTTATCCATCCGTCTGCGGATAATATGCTATAGATATTACTACACAAACCCCTTATTTTGCCAGAAACACTTCCTAAAATACTACTATAAATCTTAGATCTCTATCTAATATAATCTTATTTAGTGCTCTATATCTTATAAATACTTCTTTTATATAGATTCTAGTAATATCTTCTACTAATATCTCTTTAGTATATGCTATAAAGTATCCCTACTTTATTAGCTTATCCACTATTACTAAGATCGCGTTATAATCTTATCCTATAATAGGATCTCTTAACTTTAGTAACTTTATAACAAAGTCCTATAATATAACCTCCTATAGTCTTCCTAGTATCTTAATAGGTTATAGCCCTCTATACAGCTTATGCCTTATTAGTTTATTCCTTTAGTAATCTAAATATTTCTTTATAACTTGTCTTACTAGTCCCCAGATTCCTTAAATAATGTACTCCTCTTAAAGTCTTAACACTAAGCCTATAGCTCCGTTGTGTCCTTATGTTATTCCCTTATAAAATTCCTTAATAAATTCTTCTATAATAGACTTAGGTATATACATTGCTTCTCTATTTTTATATTGCTCTAAGTCTAGATCCTCTATCTATGCTTCTTAGATCTTTTATGTCTAATTACTCTCTAGTAACTTATAGATCTAACTTTCCTTGGTTACTATAATCTTTAAATAATTATACCTAATTAATCTATCTTAATCCTTTTGCAACAAAGCTCCCGATAGCTTTTTATTGCTTTATAGTTTAGCCTTCCTACTTAGAGCATCTGCTCGTGCATTATCTGTACCCTTAGTATACTAAATTTCAAAATAATATTCTATAAGTATTTCCGCCCATCTAACCTATCTTTGGTTAAGTTCCTTTGTTATTAGGAATCCTATAAGGTTCTTATAGTCTATCTTAACCATAAATGGTTTTTCTATACCTTATAAGAACGCTCTCTATTCCTTAAGTACTATAACTATACCTAACAACTCCTTATTATAAATGTTATAGTTTAACTCTAGTAGTGTTATCTTTCAACTATAGTATGCCACTGGGTGCTATCCATTTTAATATTTTTATAGGAAGCACGCCCCTAGTATAAAGTCTAATATATCCATTTCTACAACCGTCTCTAGCCCTAGTTAATAGATCTTAAGAACTGGCTCTTAGGTAAACAACTCTTTAACTTTTTTAAACAGTTCTTATTACTCCTTTCCCTATATCCATAGTTCTTCTTTCTTAGTTAACTACGTAAACGGCTTAATATTCTATAACCATTATGCTATAAACCTTCTATAGTAATTACAAAACCCTAGAAACAATCTTAACTACATAACATTCTCTAGTTCTTACTAATTTACTATAGCCTTAATCTTCTTTAGATCTATACTAAGTTGGCCTAGTTTAATAATAAATCTAACAAAATTGGTTTTTTTGGTAAAGAACTTATATTTCTTAATTACTACTAGCATCTGTTCTTCTTATAGTCTCTTTAAAACCCACTTAATATATTCTCTATGCTCTTCCTTGTTCTCTAAGTAGATAATAATGTTATTAAGGTATGCTATAATAAATTCATCTAGGTGTTCTCCTAACACACTATTAATTCACTTTTAGAATATTACTGGTGCGTTTATAAGCCCAAACTGCATAACTAACGGCTTATATAGTCCTTCCTTTAACCTAAAGGCTGCCTTCCATTTGTTACCTTCCTTAATTCTAATCTAGTAGTACGCCTACCTCAGATCTATCTTTATAAAGATCTTTGCGTTACCTATCCTGTCTTAGATTTCGCTAATTAAGGGTAAAGGATACCTATCCTTCCTAGTAATGCTGTTTAACTATCTATAGTCTATACACATCCTAAGTTTTCCGTTTTTCTT
>Ga0307507_10002118_pt1 | contig 42780 bp, 13 predicted proteins | sample 7_EM_MG_FD_207223 | JGI IMG/M metagenome (GOLD analysis project Ga0307507, IMG submission 207223) | Populus trichocarpa ectomycorrhiza microbial communities from riparian zone in the Pacific Northwest, United States - 7_EM | ecosystem: Host-associated > Plants > Roots > Unclassified | place... | reverse complement strand
TCTTATACTTCTCTCCTAGGGATATTGCGTGTTCCCATTAATCTAGCTATTAGTTTAATTTTAACAACTGTTTGAACCCCTTAAGGGCTTCTATGTACTGGTATTGTACCTTTTTTCTAATAAACGACGAGGTAGGTTCTGTGTTCTCCTTTAGCCAAGATAGCTATTCTTTAACTATTAAGGAAGGGTTAAGTAGTAGCTTCTTCTAAATTAATACTGTAGATGTGATCTAGGTGCGGATCTGTTAAAGATAATCTTCCTGTCTTAGGAAATACTTTATGTCCTAGTTGTAGTATCGTCTGCTGTTCTTGTACGCTTTCTGTTGATTTGTTAAGAGCTGTGCATATAAGGTTGTATTCTCATTAAAATCTGTAACTTCTGGATAGGCTGGTTCTTGTAGTAGACCTCGTTGAGGTGCTGCACCATCTGGGTTAACGTGGGCCCAAATTCGCTGATCCACGAGGGCTCGGAGTTGCTATAGCCATTGCTCCCAGTCTTCTGACTTATTGAGGATGATCGTCGTCGACGAGCTCGACGTCGGTGGAGTCATTTTGACTGATAGGCAAAGGAGGAATTGAGATGGTATTTTGTCGTCAGGATCGTCCTTGTCGTCAGGATCGTCCTTGTCATCAGAATCGTCCTTTGACGATTGAGGTGGAATCTCGTGGAATCTCGTCCTGTGACAATTGAGGTAGGATTTCTGTCAGAGTCTGCGTCTTGACGATGAGGTAGAATTTCTTCAAACGATTGAGTAATAGCTGAATAGCTTCTTGAGTCGGCGGACCGGGCTCATAATTGTCAGATAATTCATGTAGAGGGGTTCATTGATGCAATGGGTTGATTGATTGATGATCTTGACTTGATCGTTGATTGATGTCTTTTTGATTTGACCTAGGGCCCCTAGGGCTCTATGAAGAGATTTACGATGCACGTGTCCCACGCCTTAGAGAATACAGATTATCTGACAATTGCTAGGCATCCCTAATAGTTTAACTAAAGAGGTAGAGTATTTTAGCTTCTTTAGAGGGGAAATGGTTATAGTTAATATAAAGCTTTCCTTATACCTAAATTCTCTAGTTCTTAAAGGTTAGGTCTATGCCATCTAATAATAGTAGGGGGTTAGGGAGCTTAATAGACTTTAATTACTTTATTATTATATCTATACTCTTTAGTATATCGCGTTTAGTTAAGTAAATAGGTTAGCCAAGGCTTTGTATAGGGGAGGCTAGGCTGTTTTATAAGGCAGTAAGGCTTTTTAGGATCTCCTTTAGAGTCTCTTATATACTTTAGGCTTAAAGATAACTAATCTTCTAATTAGCTGCAAGGGTATAAATCTGCTCGTGTATACCTATAATGTTTTTACTATCTTTAATTTCTAATCCCAATTAGATCTTATGTTCCTCTTAAGTAAAGGTAGGTCTTTTAGATAAGTTTGCTTTAGGTGCCATTGTTAGCTTCCTAAGGTTTACTAGAATTATACTATTTAGTTTTAATTCCGGGGTTCTTTTAGGGGTGCAGGTTAAGTACAGTCTGGCCTATAAAGTGGGATATTATTAGGGCCCTCTTAGACGTACTAGTATAAGTTTTTTAATGTCTAAGTATAACGCGTTAACGTGTTGTTGCAGATAAAGATCTTCTTTTAGGGTGGGATATTATTAAGGCCTTCCCAGGTAATATAGGGAGAGCTTAGTATAATGTGACGGGCTTGTATAAATACTCCTAAACCGAAGCTTGTAGATTGCTACTATATAAGAATACCAAGCTAAGGAGAAGAAGGAGAAGAAGACTATTGTAGACTAATGAGATACAAGGGTCGCTAAGGCGCTAGTGGCAAGCGAGCCAATGGCGATTTTCCATGCCGGGCATGGAAAATCCTGATTGGCTAGCTCTACAAGTAGTGCTGGCAGATTGCCTAGAAATGCGGCAAATTGCCCTAGAAACGGCAATGTAGCAGGTGACGTGCTCTAGCACCGTCACATCCTCAGAGAGGAATCTACCTTGGCGCTCTATAATTAGCTACTAAAGCTAGCGCAAGCACTAACACCTATGGCGTATGTTGGGCTGCAGCGCCGGTCGCTAATTGGCTTAGGAGTTTGCAGGAATTATAGGGGTTACAGAGGTGTGGCGGTGCCAGCCGCTGATTGGCTCAGGAGTTTGCAGGAGGTAAGGTGGATTTTCTCTCCAAGGGTCTAAGTCACCTGAGATAAGGTTTCTACGGTCCAGCTTAGCTTACTCTCTCCTTATCACGTGATTACAACCTTACCAGTTCTTTGGGATAGCGTCCTGGAGAAAGTAAAGATGCTATTTCTAATAACTAAGCGGGTGTACCATACTTATATACGTGACCTGTACTGATAAACCCCTTAAAATAGTAGCTGCTGTGGGAGTAAGCTTGTGCGAAACCTCTCTGCTTTAGAATCCCACGGTAATAAAATCCTGAACAATATGGAGGCATTTACATTGAATTAAATTTTCAATAACTATAGCAAGTGTATTAATATTATATCGGTCTATCTAATCAAACTCATTTAGAATCTATTCGTTAGTAACTCAGTTTTATATTTAGTGCGGTATAAATATTCTTAAACCTTTTAATAGTATATAATATATAGCTAAAATAGTATACGTATTTGTATACTTGGCTTTATAGTATAGTTGGTTATCACGTTTACCTATAGGTTTAACTTACATTTTGTAAGGGGAACTTATAGACAGGGGGCTATAAGGACACGATTATAGAACAAGATAGATTGGTAAGAGAGACGAATCCTTAAGAAGGTAAGGCCTTAAGGATCGTGGAGACTATATACTACGGGTATGTGCCTCTGGCACGTAACCGACGGCCATCTAAGGGGTGTCCGGGGGTTGTTCTGAGGGCAACCCAAAGTGACCTGCAATAATATCCCTTATATTGCCCCCCCCTTTCTTGCGGTCGGCCCCTAATTGCCATTACCTTGCAGTAAAGGGAGATTATAAGGGCTCGTCCCGGAAGGGGTTTGGAGAGATGTTGGCATACCGCTATATATTATCTATCTATCTAACCCCTGCTTTGAACTCCTGAAAACCTTAATAAGGAAAAACATAACTGGAGAAAAGATATGAGGATTGCTAGGAGACCTATTAGAAGCCTACTAGAAGCATGCTGGTAACTACCTAGGCTAACCTAAGGATTTTTATGCAACTCTACTTCTAAGCCTTTATGCCGGTCTGTAATTAATCGCAAGTGTTATAGGCAATTTGGTGTTCCTGATGTAGTTCCATAGAACCTTTTGATATAGGATTTAATATATAGGGCCTTAGCTTACCGTCGTCTTTAACTATTAAGATATAATCTGTGATTCTTTCTCCTAATCCCCTGCGTTACTGACGTATTGCTTCCGTATTTGCCCTTAGGCTGCTATATGCAGTTAGGTAATCAATTAGTTAATTAAAGAGACTTATCTCTTAAGATTTAGTATATATGGTTTCAAATCTAGTGGTCCTATACTATATAATTAGCGTAGCTTTACTGCCTAGCAAATAGGAGACACTTCGCAATAGCGCCTGTAGCTATTATATGACTATTAAGAACGTTTGTAACGTTGTTCTTTTGATATTATAGTATTGTTTAGGTATAATTTAACCTGTATATATCTTTAATTAACGTCTTAATTGCCTTCCCTGGCCGCGTGATCAGTTTTTATAAGGAAGTGATAGTTAAATGACTTATACGCGTATTTCCTTCCTTCTAAATAACGCTATTGTAACGGAGTTATATTGGCAAGGTTGCGGCTATTCACCGAAAGGGTATTGGACGGTGAAGTATAAGGACACCTTACTTATTAAGCTGTTTCTTTTCCTTAACACCTTACTTCCCATCATTAACCTTCGTCTAATTTTGGACGTATCTTTGATATATTATTAAGATTTTCTTCTTTTCTATTATTATTTTAGTATGCCTCTTTGTTCTCCTACTAACTACTCTTCTAAGCCAATTCCTTAGCGTATTCTGGCCCTGCTGCTATATATGGAACCTTAACCTCCGCTAACCTATAACTAGTGCTGGTCCTGCCTAAATGATTTTACCTATATGTCCTTAAAAGACTAGAAGTCTAATAAGAGGATTCTGGAGGCTTGTAATAAGATGTACTATATTAGATCTAATACCTTTAGTCCTTATAATTAATACATGCGTACTAAGAGCGGCAGTTATGTTAAGGTAAGTTTTTCTATTTTTAATAGATTTCCATTGCTAACTTTAAGCTTTAATAGCCTAGGCCTAAGTGGCGACGTTTCTTTAATATCCTTAACTACTATATTGCCCAGGCTCTCTCTCATTCCAGTATAAACGCTAAACAACTTGGTCGAATTTGAGACTATGCCACGGCCATCTATACTGCCTATAATTCCTAGCAAGCTAGCTAGTAATGCCTTATGCGAGAGCAAGGTTGGTACACTAAGGATAGGGTAAGGGATGGGGGTGATAAAAAGAAGGTTGCCGTCTATTATAAGAAGGAGTTTACGCATGCGCGTTAAGTTTTAAAAAAGTATAATATGATGTGGTATTAGGTAGGTTACCCTTTGGGTACCTAATGGATAGGTGACTGACAGTTGCCGTAGTAAGGTCTTGGTGGTTCCGGACTATACTAGCCAGCTAACGTCTCTGTTCATTCTGGGCTTAAGTGTGTCTTTATTAACTATAAGCTGACGCCGCAAGAGCTTCGTTGGTATTGGTTTGGACCTAATATTGGTGTTAAGTGTTTAAGGATCTCTGCCCTAGCTACACCTCATCGTCCTACCCCTATTTTTATGCCTACTTATACCCCTACTAAGGGGTCTGGATCCCATTCTTATTAGCCATCACTTAGTGGCCTAATGGATACTAATCCTGCTCCTAAGAATAAGGCATAGTGGCTTTTCAGATTGGGTATTTGGGATTTATTCTTATATATAGTAGCAATTAAGAACCTTAATTAGGTACTTAGGAAGGCCTTAAAGGGCTTTTAGGAAGGGCTTGGGAGCCCTAGAAACAATGTTCCTAATATAGATTAATAAATGGGAATGCAATTCTAGCAAAATGCCCTATTAACTCTATGCTATATATATGAAAAGGCTGAGGACCTGTCCTGCCTTAGGCCGTAGCCCTAATCCTTATGGTTTCTGGAGCCTGTCTATTCCATATCTAATTTAACCTATTTACTCTTTGGGGCCTTTTACGGTCTACCACAAGCTTTCTTTATAGGTCGCGATAACACTGTAGTATTAGAGCGCTTTCTACGATTTGTAGATTGTGGACCTTAGTCCTAATATTCTTTTAGAATATCTTTGTAATATTTGAGGTAATCCTCTGGTTCCTATATAGAGTCCTTAGCGGGCCAGCCTAGCTATTTGACTTTATATTAAAGCTTGTTCTTAATAGACTTATAGCGTAGTATAGCTTTAACCTTGTACCGCTCGCCTACCACCTTAGGGTGTTCAATTGGGCCTAGACGGAAGTTCTTTTTTAGTAGTAGTCTATGCCATGGCTCTAGTAGGTTTACGTAAAACACTAAATACACACAGGCCATAGATGGGGGTAGCTGGAGATAGTAGGCTAGCTTGCCAATTTGTTCCTTAACTTGGAAGGGACCTAGGTATCTTGTATTGAGCTTCTTTAATAGTTAACAGGTCTTAATATTTGTTAAACGTAATAGAACCTTATTGCCTACTCCGAAATGCTTGTTTTGGTGTTTGCGGTTATACCAGAGTCTCTGCTGCTCTTAGGTATTTTATAGGCTCTGCTTTGCATGCTTCCATTACTCCTTTTATTTTTAGAGGTATCCTTGTACTCTTTAGTGGATGTCCTTTAACTTCCTGATAGGATCCCATAATTAATCATGCGGCCTTAGCCAGTAATCGCTAGGTACACCATTAAACCTAAATAGTTGGACGCTATAGGCAATCTAGATTGGTGTATACTTATACAATATATGTTGCTTTAAATTGTAAGCGTACTTTGCGTACGGAAGTAGCTCGCACTAGTTATCTTGCTAGTAGTTTAAATACATTTATAGGTAAGACTTTAGTTCCTAGTTCTGATGTTCTATTTGCCCGTCTGTTTATAGATGGAAAGCTGTACTATAACGGTGGTCTATCTTTAAATGAAAGCATAGATCTGACTAGTACTGGCTTATAAAGACACTGCCCCTATTAGTAATAATGGAGTGCGGCTAGTTTACTTTAAGAAAGTATTTCTCCTTAATTAGGCTGGCAAGCGCTTATACGTTAATTGTCTTGTTAATAGGAAGGTATTAGACGTACTTTAAAAACCTATTAATAAGTATAAGGACCGAATTATATGTTCGTCCTTGGCCATTTTTAGATGGCGGGAGATCCGTAATAAAGTCCATGGCGTAATATTGCTATAGCTCACTAGTGGGAGGAACTGATTCAAGTAGACCCTATAGCTTATGCCTATAGATCTTATATACTTAACACTTCTCGTAATAGCTGATGTACTCCTTTACTTCCTGCTTAAGCTTTGGCTAATAGTATTTACGCTGAAGTAATTCTACTATTTTAGCTTGACTATAGTGGCCGCCTAAAGGATCATTGTGATTCCTTATAAGGATCTTCTGTTGTAGATTTGCTTTATGTGGCACCCAAACCTTGCCATTTCTACGCAGTAGGCCTATTGGGTCTAGTTCCCAATTTTAGCGCCTTATAGCTTCCTTTCCGTCACGTTTCCGGTCTACTTCCGCATTAAAGATGGCATAGGAAGCGTCCCTCTGTTACACCTTATAGATAAGATCCGTTAACCTTTTAGATAGTTCCTAGGTAAAAGCTATTTTGTCTTATACTACTCCAAGTATAAGACTTGATGGTACCATAGATCTTGCAACTCTTTAATGCGCGTGTGTTAGAAAGGCCGCTATAAGGTTAAAGTCCTTTAGTTATTATAGGGCTCTAAGTTCTAATTGCTCTATAGCTTCGCTTTTAGCTTAAGGGGATAGCTTAGCAATTAGAGGTAATGTATTACTAAGTTCCAAAGTTATGTCGGGGACGTCCTATCTAGGTATATTTAGACCCTCATCAGCCACAAACTGGGTACCAGCTGGAACGTCAGTGGAAGCCAACGGGGTTTGCACCGCCTAAGACTTAGTATATAGAGCTATAGGTACTTAAGCATCCCACACCCAGAGCTTGTTCTATAATATAGGGAGTAAGATATCTATTATCTGTTTTCCTTCTCCCGTTTTAAAGCCTTTAGCATAGTCTGGCCGTTGTGACAGTCCATTAGCAGGGTTATTCTCCCCTAGCTTATATTTAATCTTAAAATTAAATCGTGTGAGCTCCTCTGCCTATCTGGCTTATTAAGGTGTAAGCTCCTTTGTAGTTATAAAGTAATATAGATTGTAATAATCTGAGAGTACACAAGTGGTATAGCTTGTGTGCTTAAGGTAATATCGCCACTGTTTAAAGCAGTTAACTATAGCCAGTAGTTCCTTATCGTGGGTATAATACCTAACTTTAGGCCCCTGGAATTTTCTGCTATAGAATACTACTGGTTTTTAGTGGAGCTGGGTAGCGTCCGGATCCCTATTAGGTTGCAGTAGGATACCAGCAAAGGCGAAATTTAATATATTAGTGATTATTATTAATGGCTAATCTGGGTCAAAATGCCGCAGTAATGGAGCTTCTATAAACTTTGCTTATAGTTCCCGGAAGGTATTCTAAACCTTTCCAGGCTATGACCATGGTTTATACTATTTAGTTAGTCCCTTCTTGGTTTTCTTCCTTCCCGCCTTTAAGCTTTTTGCTTTTTAGGCTGGGTCTTAGGAAGCTTCCGTAATATAGTCAGATAGGTATTGGGTGACGTCTAAGTAGTTATAAATAAAGCGCCTATAAAAATTGGCAAAGCCTAGGAATACTTAAACATCCCAATAGCTCTCTGGCTCCGGCTACTCTTAAATTGTTTATACCCGTACTAGGTCCATAACTACGCCTATAGGCATTATAATATAACCCAGGAACTTAACCTGCTTGGTATTAAAGGTACACTTTAATGCCTTGGCGTAGAGGCCCTAATTATCCAAACGTTCCAGCACTTGGCGGATGTATTACTTATACTAATCCTTATCTTTTAAGTAGATTAGGATGTCATCTAAATAAATAACGCATATACGGTCAACTAGTCCCCCTAAGGCTCTATAAATATATAATTAGAATGTCGTAGGCGCATTGGCTAGCCCAAAAGGCATTACTATATACTCAAAGTGGCTGTATTGGGTCTTAAAAGCGGTCTTCCACTCATCCCCTTCTTTAATACGGAGCCTATAATAGGCGTCTTATAGATCCAGCTTCGTGAAGATCTTCGCCCTAGATAGTTAATCCAGCATTTCACTAACTAGTGGTAGTGGGTAACGGTTCTTAATTATAACTTTATTAAAACCGCGATAGTCTATATATAGCCTTATAGTTCTATCCGGTTTTGGAATAAAGAGGATTGGTGCGCCTACTAGCGACTTACTGGGCTAAATCCATCCCTTTTCCTATACACTATTAAGGTATTCCCGCAGGATCTTAAGCTCTTTACAAGAGAGGTTATAAATAGGAAGGTTTAGGGGTTGTTTACCCTCTTCTAAATCAATTATATAATCGTATTCTAAGTTCTGCGCTACGATTTTGGCTCGCCTACCCAAGAATACCCTTAGTAAGTGTCACAGTGCTGCAATGAAGTAGACTGAATAACTACGTTATGGTATGAAGAGGGGAAGAAGGTGGAAAGGGGGTATTATATACAAATAGTAGGGCCGGCCGCCAAGTCGCTAGTAGTGGGCTAGCCAACAGTAGGGAACAGTACGAGACAGTATGAAACAGTATGCGTCAGGTCAGTGCCGTGACAGTACTCCTCTCCCCCAGATGGTTTGGTCCCCAAACCGAACAGATAACTTAAAAATAGGCAGTGTACGGGGTTACCTATTTTCTACCATAAAGATGTTAGTTCCGCTCACCGCCCTTAACCAAGCCAATGGCGATTTTCTATGCCGGGCATAGAAAATCCTGATTGGTTAGTTCAGTAAGTAAGGTTAGTAGAACTCTATACCGCCACCTAAACCGGTCCGTGTGGCGTTTCTTGGCAAGAATTTGGCCAATTAGACAACTTTAACCGCTGGTTAAAGTTCTATAATATCTCAACCACCACAAATTTTAATGCGGTGGTTGGCCGCAACCTTAGCGTGACTTTTCCTTATCTCGTGCCCAGTCTGGGGGTCCTAGCTTCTTAGGGTATTACTTATAGAAGCACTGTATAGCTTATTCGCAACCCTTTAGGTCTTCCTCTAGCTGCCAGGTTGTATCCTTGTGATATTTCCATTTAATCTTATAAGTTAGGCCCTAGGGGTCTTCATTATGTATATTAAGGATTTTCTTAAACTCCTATTTATCTTCTATGTTGCCGTTATCGTCTCTCTCTACCACTCGTCCTTGTACATTACGGCGCTCTGTGGTATTAATATTTGCTTGGCTAAGGATCTCTTTAGCAGCCCAGAGGCGGACCTTAGATATATAAAAGGATTTATTTACTCAGATGTGGTCCGGGAGGTCTACTACAACTGCCCCTTAGTATACTGCGAGTATGGGGTACAGGCCGTCCTATTTATTGTCCTATTTCTTCTTAGGTCTATTTGTCTTTATATTTTCTAAGCTAACTATAACCATGTTACCTTTATAGAATAACACACTCTCGTCCCTATGGGTATTAGCATTATCTTTATAGCGTTACTATAAAATCTGGGCTAGGGCCTTAAGCTGTGTTAATATCCGCTTAAAGCGGTTGGCTATAGAGTCTGCGTGGAAGAACTCCTTCTTTGCTTATACTGATAGTGTTAGTGGGCGGGAGCCAGTAGGCTTGATTCTAAGGCAAGGGTTAAAGCCATAGTTTGCAAAAAATAGGGAGATGCCTATGCTCTTATTAACTTGGTTATTTATAGCAAACTTGGTAAGCGGTAGGTAGTTAACCTAGTTATCCTATATAAAGCTAACAAAAGTACAAAGGTATTTATTTATGGTGGCGTTAATAATTTCGGTTTGGCCGTCCGTTTCTAGGTGCTAGGCTGAGCTTGGTTACAAGATTGTCTTAAGGCGTTTACTTAGTTATTACCAGAAGTTGCTAACAAATTATATACCGTAATTAGAGATAATTATGCTTAGTGCACTATAGAGCTTATATACGTTGTTAACAAAGCCATTAACTAGCTTCTTTATTAAGAGTCCTGTTACTAGAATAAGGTATTATATTTTAGTTAGGCGGTCTATAATAATAAGGATATATTCGTATGCCTTGCTATGGCGTTGGTATACTGGTAGCGTTATAATATAGTCGATTAAGATATTGGTCTATGGGCAGGCGGGTAATTCTAGTGGCTTTAGAAAACCAGGCGGGGCAGAATAGGGGGTTTTAGTGCAAAAGTATAGGGTATAGTCTTTAACAAAGGTAGCCGTGAACTGGGAGATTCCTAGCTACTAGTATATTTGGTTTAAGAGGTTGAGAGTCTTAACCCAGCTAAGGTAACCAGTGGGGCCACTACTATAAGAGTAATAGGTAACTTCTAGGCGGAGGTCTAGGGCATTAGGGACAAAGAGACATTAGTGGAAGTAGATCTGTCTATTAATAATACTGCATTCTAACTTATTGCAATGAAGTAATTTCCTAATCTTCTTTGGTTAATAGCGAGCTTTCTAATTATATAGGGCTGCTACTATATCTCTTACAAGTTCATTTTCCTGGTATTTTAGCCAGATTAACTTGTCTAGTGACTTTTTAGCTATTTTGGGGTCTAGAGCGGCTACAAACTCCGCGTTATTAGAGTTATGGGACTTATATAGTAATTCTTCTAAGATTATAGGGTCAACTTTCTAGGGCGGTATAATAACTTAGGCTTGGTGGCGGAGGCGTTTATTATTGGTGTCCTTAGGCCTTATTCCTAGTAGCTGGCTTAGGGCGTTAGGGAGCGTGGCTTTACTACTAGGTCTATATATAATTACAAAGTTAAACTATAAAAGAAACTTTGCCTACTAGACTTAGCGCTAGTTTAGCTGCTTAGTAGTTATAAACGTCTATAGGTTTTTATGGTCGGTAATGATTTTAAACGGCTTCTTAGTCCCTTGTAGCTTAGGACGCTATTCCTTTAAAGCCTTAATAATAGCTAGGAGTTCTTTATTATAGATCTTATAGTTATATTCTAGCGTGGAGTGCTTTGTGGAGAAGAATGCGACCAGTCTTAATTTTCTGTTGTTATTATACTGGGAAAGGACTCCGCTGGAAGCCTAATTCAATATATTTATCTCTACCACTGTTTTCTTCGTGTAGTTATAGTATGCTAGTACTAGTGCTAAAGTAAAGGCTCCCTTAAGGGCCTTAAACGATTTGGCTTGTTCTAGTCCCTATAGCCATCCAATATCCTTCTTTAGGAGTTTTATTATAGGTATAGCGATAGTAGAGTAGCCTTGGATAAATTATTGGTAGAAGTTCGCGAAGCTAAAAAATTGTTATAGTTTTTTAATTAATATTAGATTCTTCTATTTCTATAAGGCCTGTATCTTTTTAGGGTCTATGGTTATACCATTAGTTAAAATAATTAAGCTGAGGTATTTTGTTTTAGTAGAGTAGAACTTAAACTTATTAATATTAATCTAAAGTCCAGTATTGCCGAGTCTTTAGATAACTTTATTTACATACTTAGTGTACTTGGCACGTGTTTTAGAAAAGATAAGGACGTTATTAAGGTAGGCAGTATAGTAGTTATTAAGGGCGTTATATAAAACATGGTTAATATAGTTCTGAAATATAGTGGGTGCGTTATAGAGGCCAAATGGTGTAACTAGCATCTTATAGAGTCCGAACTGGGTAATAAATGCTGTAAGCTATTTATAGCCCTCCGCAATCCGGATCCGGTTAAACACAGCAATTATATTAAGTTTAGTAAAGTACTTGGCGCTATAAAGTGCGTTAAGTGTCTCGCGGATTAGTGGTAGTGGGTATCGATTCTTAATAGTGACTATATTTAGGCCTTGGTAGTTATAGTAGATTTGTACACTGCTACCAGGCTTAGCAGCGAGGAGGAGTAGTGTGGTAGCTAGTAAGGTTAATTTGCAGATAAAACCCTTATCCAGTATCTTATTAATCTACTTCTTTATACACCTAAGTTTAGCAGGTAAGAGTGGTCTATTTTTATAGTATAGGGCCTAGTTTCTGGGGGTGATCTCAATTTTATAGTCCTATAGTTAGTAAGGGGGCAGCTTATCTGTGTTTTTAGGGAGGAAGTGCTTAATATATTTACTAAACTCCTTTGGTAGGCGTTATAAAATGTCTTTGTAGGTTAATCCTGGTTTGCCTTTTAGGAATTTTTTAATATTAGTATTGACTATCTTCCGACGTAAAAGCTTGGGTTTGGTTTTTAGATTTATCTTAAGGAAGTTATAGAAATAGGGGGGGAGCACTTTATAGGCTTTCTTTATTATATAATTGCCTTCTACTAGCCAGCGGAAAGACCTTTTTAATAGATTCGGTACTTCTATTAGGCCTATAGGCAGCTCTTTAAGCAGCTATTAGTGCTTATCTTATTTAACTAGTTCTACTAGCTCCACTATGTGGATCCTTATCACCTTTATATCTTTTTATTTACAGAACTGGGTAAAATTAACAGCATAGGTGCATTTAATATTATCTAGGTTAGGGCATATCTAGCTCTCCGGTGCTACGGCTAGGCTGGCACGGCTTGGTCAGCCTAGGGGGGCGGAAACGAGGCGGCGGCCCTATACAGTACGCGTGGGAGACGGGTGTAAGGTTGGGCGTTATAGTGGCGCGGTTTCTATTATCTGGGTCTTAGTAGTTCCATAGCCAGTCCTTGCTATAATGTGAGCTGTAGTGTGCGTATATAGCATATAGCTTAGTTCTAGGTGTTAGGCTAGGCGGCTAGGGTTTAAATGGTGCCTGGGTTAAGGTTAGATTCTTAGTAGTGGTAGTATAAAGTAGACCTTCTTTCTTAGTCTTGGTAGGGCTGGCTAGCCTATTATTTTAGTTTTAAGTGCTAGGTTAGTCTAGTCTTTCACTATCTTATTTCTTTGTAGCTATATAGGCTCCCCTTTATTAGGAACATCTTCTACTATTAGGGCTTTATATATAGTCCTAGGCACTAGGCTTGGTAGTGCTAAGTGTTTATATAGGGCGTCCCTGCTAACGTCGGCTATCCCCTATAGGAGGTAGTGCCTAGAGTAGTAGTCTAAGTTAAAGCAGATCTTAAGTTTCCTAAAGCTAGGACGGGGCTTATGCTTTTAAAGCTAGGGCATACCTAGGATAATTGGGGTAGTAGGCGAGAGTTTAGTAATAAAAAAGAGCATAGCTTTAGTATAGAGGCCGATTGATATTTAGGTAGTAAAGTAGTCCATAATAAGCAAAGTTGGGATGCTATCTACAAGGCGTAGTGGCCTAGGTACTAGCAGCTTCTTAGTTATAATATTATACTTTCTTATAATAGACTCTGCGTTAGTAAATGCTATTATAGTACTACCGGAGTCTACTAGGCTTACTGTATTAATATAAACTTGGGGGTATAGGTTATATAATGAGAAGAGTTAGGTTTAAATAAGGATTAATTTCTTATTACTGTTTGCTGATTTAAGATTAAGTAGTAGTTTACTAATAGAAAGGACTAATTGATCTAGTAATAGGGACCTAATCTTCTTATCTTCCTCCTTATATAGTTTAGACCCTTAGGCGCGACTTAGTCTAAGGGTCTGCCTTTTAATAACTAGGGTATAGGGCTGTCTTAGTGGGGCGGTCCAGTGTCTGTCTAGCTGGTAGTATTGGTCTCTGTTTTGGTTGGGGTATAGGAAGATAATACCTTACTAACAATGTAGCCGTGTTTATATTTGCTAGCGCAAAGTCGCTAATATTAGGCGTTATTAACGGGTTGGGCTCCTATATAGGGTATAGTTTAGAGTAACTAAGCCATAGGGTTAAAGGGGGGGGGTCATCTACCGCGGCTATAATAGGCTCCGCGGTTGCCGCGTCTATAATGGACTCCACGGTCGCCACGTCCGCGGTTATTTGTTTGCGTCATTTAATGGGGTGGCATTGGGACTAGGTTTGCTATCTTAGTAGGGTTATAGGCATCCTTCTAGTGGCCAGGCAGGCTATAGGCAAGGCACAGTCTATTATTAACGTGGCGCTTGCGCTCTGTGTCTGAGATTCTATTAAGGTCTATAGGTTCTCCAGTTACTGCTAGGGTTAGGGTTGACATAGGGGCAGGGGCTTGGGTAGGTAGGTGGTGGTTAGCGTTCTTCTTAAGGTTGGCTTGGTGTGTATAGTTTGTGAGGTTCTTAGCAAACACATCCATCTGCTTACTCCAACCTGTATAGTCGCTGTTGTTAATTTTGTGGGCCAGTCTAAGTACCAGCTCTTCTATCTTCGGAGAGATAAACTTTTGGAGTAGGTTTACCTTCTATTTATCTATTTTCTTGGCGCAAACTATTAGCTTATTAAGCTCTCCCTTCTAGGACCAGTAATTACACTTGCCTTAGGGGAAATAGTTAAGCTTATTCTTTGCAACCTAGGTTATATTAAGGACCTTATAGTAGGTAGTAAAGTCTTTAAGTATATCTTCTTTGGTAGGCCATTTCTATATAGATATGTTGTTTAGGTTCTTATGCATAAGCTCTAGGCCCTACTTAATAAACTTATAGGCCTTGTCCTCTAGTATATCTAAGATGTAAAGGATCTGGGACTAAACTGTGTTAAAGTAGTCCTAGTCCTAGTTGAAGACTCCCTTAATCTTAATATGCTAGGTCTTAAAATTAGCTTATTGTTCTAGTGGGGTGCCTTTTCCGCTAAATATTAGCGGGTCTTTAGATCTCTATTTTTTCTGCTAGGTTACTACTGTTATTGTAGGGGTTAATTGTTTTAAAATGGTAATAGTCTCTACCTGGGAGTTAATAGTTCCTATCTAGGAAGCGATAAGGGCACTAAGGTTTTTATTGGCTTTTTTATTGGCGGTGTTTATGTTATATATGCACTGTAGTCCTACTTTAATGTTATTAAGGAACTTATTGGTATAGTTGACAAGGGTAAGGTAAGCTTTGCTAGGCTTAAAGGTCTTAGGGTATGGTGGGGAGCGGCGGATTATCCACGCGATATTGGGGTATATCTCTATAAATAGATCTATAAAAACGTCGCGGGGGTTCTAGGTTTCGGCTATTTTGGCGTCGTTGGTGTCGCCTATCTAGGCGCTAGGTAAAAACTAAGGATTATTCTAGGACTGTGCTGGGGACGTGTCGGTTTCAGCAGAGGCGCGCGCAGGTTGCAATTGCTCTGGGGCGGAGGTCAATTAGCTAGGGTACGGGGAATTAGTAATCGCGATAGGGCGCAAATTGAAGATACCACAAACTGTCATAGTGCTGCAATGAAGTAGACTGAATAACTACGTTGTGGTATAAAGAGGGGAAGAAGGTGGAAAGGGGGTATTGTATATAAATAGTAGGGCCGGCCGCCAAGTCGCTAGTGGTGGGCCAGCCAACAGTAGGGAACAGTACGAGACAGTATGAAACAGTATGCGTCAGGTCAGTGCCGTGACAGTAAGTCCCTTAGGCCTAATGGAATATTTAACAGATTAGGGTCGTGTTCGTCCTCTATATTGTTGTCGGGTAGGTCCTAGAGCTCCCTTAAGACACTTACGGGTAGCGTTACGCGCTATAGTGGTTGTTTATATATAGTTGCTACCGTACGTTAAACCGTTTCATGCGGTAGCCAGTGGAGGGTAGGGAACTCTTTAACGCAGCGTTTGAGGTACTATAGCATATTCTCCGCATATTGCTTAAGCCAGAGTAACCTGTGGCGGTGGAAGTATCTTATAAGATCTTTAAGATCGCCGCCTCCCTGCAGTGTCTCCGTAACCTGTCCGGCAGCTCCCCATAAAGTCTCCATTATGGAGGGGTTATTACCTATGCTAGGCTCTATACCCATCTTGCTATAGAATAGGGGTTTGATCTAATACTCCTTTAGGTATAGAGTGTATACTGTTTTACCTAGAGCTATATCTTCTAGGATATCTTTTAAGCTTGCTAGTAATATACGCCCTTCTAATTCTTTATCGTTCCACTATTTAAAGGCTCCTATTTTAAAGCGTATTTTAGGGTCTACTTCCGCAAGCTAAGGGTATCTAAGAATAAGGTTATAGCCTTTAAGGTTAGCTACCTAGAAGGGTTACGGGCCAACCACCTTAGTGCGGTTGTGTATATTGGCCACTAACACTGTGAGCTTATAGGCACTATATAGTTTAATCTAATGCTTATCTAGGAACCCTATAATAGGTTTCCGCCACCTTAGCAACGGGATAAGCTTATGCTCTTTTACCAAATCGTATTATATAAGATTAATTTTGGCGCCGCTATTATATAGTGCTTAGAACTAACGTACCTCGCCTATAGGGAGTACTATTTCCAGCTTAATAGCAATACGGAGAGTCTCTCCTTCCGTATCTTGCCCTAGTTGCAGCTGGGAGAGGTCTATAACTAGGGCTTTTCTTTTTTTAGATTATTAGTGCGGTTATTACTCTGCTTATTTTTCCAATTAGGTTTGCCTCCGGAGAAGTTTTCTCTTAACCTTTTAAAGTGTTCCTATAAGGGTGCCAGACGGGTGTTAGGTTAGCCCTAGAAGTCTTTCCCATTGCTTAAGGCCCCTGACTTTAACCCTTCTAAATTTCTCTTTAAGAACGGCTTCTTTAAAGTTTAGGTCTGCCCTATATTGCTACCAGAGTGCCCGCGCTTTTAGTAACCCCCTAGCTTCCTACTAGAAGAGGTCTAGTTCCTTACCACATCCTCAGCGTTTAGAACTGCTCGTTTAAAATCCGCATATACGGTGATCCGCGGTAGGGCCCCTACGCGCTTTATTTTATTACGAATTGCTAGCTTAATTCTAGCCTAGATAAATCCAATCTTCTCCTTCTTATGGACGCTACCGTCCTCATTTTTAAAGGGCTCTGGATCTATTAGTTAAGCATAAGTTTCCACAAAGTTTATAAACTGGCGGAAATTGTAGCGGTCAAGCTATATCCCATTCCAGAATAGTTCTGCATAATTATATTATACGACGTATAGATCTTAAGTCCACTTCTTTAGAAAGGTTTACAGCTGCGGCTATAAGGTAATTTGCTCTTTATTAAGCTGATTAAATACGATTTAGTTTAGCAATCGGTCTTTAATCTTGCTAATAATCCAGTATATACACTCTTTAGTATTATCTCGTATTATTAGCATCTTAAAGAAGTTGTCTACCTCACGAACCTAATTATCTAGCTATTGGGCGTTGGGTCTATAACGGAGTTCTAGGCTGTTAGAGGCCTTAGCTAATTAGTCCATATCCTTTTTTTATTTATAGCGTAGATAACTCTCTAAGTCTTCCATACTTCCTTAGGTAGATACTGGGTAGCCTTTAAAAAGCCCTTAGCCTTAGCTAGGTTATAAAAGAGTTTGTCTAGCCTAGATTAATCCCTACTAGATCTGGATTTGCCCTTAAAGGGTTCTAATATGTTTACTAATAGCCTTCTCCCGCATGGCTTTTAAGAGCCTTATAATAGCTTCCCAATATCTATTTTAAAGGATATTGGTATAGGGCTCTTAACTTTCTGAACTTGGGCCTGGGGAAGCTCCGGCTATAGAAGTAGTATTGGTACTAGTAACTGGTGTAGGCTTTCTAATAAGGCTTAGGTTTTAAGTTAGTGTTTAAATTAGGTTACTAAAAGGGGTAGGCCCACTTAGCTTATAAGCAGTCTATATACCGCCACTATACTAATTGTAGGCCGATGGTCTTCCGGGAGGGTTTTAGTTAGATCCCTAATTAGACGCGTTAGTATATTCCTCTGGCATTTCTGGCTTAGGGGAAGATCTTAGAGTTACTTCTAGTGCTTGATTTTCTAATTGGCCTAGGTGGGGCCAGAGGGGTTCTAGTTGCTTTCCGGCAGCGTTACAACCGTTATAGAGGGTGTCTGCGTTTTCCTCCGCGTTATTAGTGACCGTAGGTATACAAGAGTCTTTAAGCTCCTAGCGCATCTAGGTGTTAGGGCTCGTTTGGCCGTCTTGCCTAGAGGTTTATATTGTCGCAATCTCTCGCTGTTGGAGGGACCTTCCTGCCTTAGCGCGACGGCTTTCCATAAGGTATTTGTGGAGTTTTTATTTAGGTCGTTGCGAGATTTTCAAGGGAGGATAGTAGGTATAAACAAAAATGTAAATAATCTGGTTCTTAAAGCCAGCTGCCCTTCTAAAAAGAGTAGGAAGGATTTAAATGTAAGGGGAACTTATAGATAGGGGGCTATAAGGACACGATTATGGAATAAGATAGATTGGTAAGAGAGATAAATCCTTAAGGAGGTAAGGCCTCAAGGATCGTGGAGACTATATACTACGGGCACGTGCCTCTAGTACGTGACTGACGGCCATCTAAGGGGTGTCTGGGGGTTGTCCTAAGGGCAACCCAAGGTGACCTGCAATAATATCCCTTACACATTTCACTTAATATAAATTGAATTGCTAACTTTCGCAAAACACTTACTATGTAGGGCGCAAAAGGTCTCCAGTTAGCCTGGATAAAGTCAATTTTTTTTAATGTATTATCATCCTTATATTTTGCATGTTAACTTATTTACATCTCGTGTATTTACGTAGTAACGCTAGGAATAACTAGTCGCTTAATGACTCTTCGTGTTACTTTACGTGGCCGGTTCCTGGGGACACGGATCCTAGTAGTAATATTGTGGTTGTCTGTCCAGCGTGGTTTTCAATAAGCGAAATTCCAGCCAATAAAATATTGGCATTTGTTAATATTTGTAGTGTCAATATTAAAATATTCGCAATGGTTTGGATAAAATTAGGGTAACGGTAGAGGGATACCCCCTAATTGATACTCGGACACCCCCCAATTAATATTCGCACACCCCCTCCTAATTGAGTTTAATTCCTTCCTGATTAAGTTAGAATATCACGTGAATTTGAGTTGTTTGCATCTGCATCAGTGCGCGACCGTCGCGCGCCCATATCCAAAACATCACCTCGCATTTGCATTACCTATCCCCCAGCCTCTAACTGTTGAGCGCCCGCCCGGCTGGCTCTGTTCGCGTTGATATCAACTCGTCGCGAGCCATCCGCATTTGAACAGATACCGGGTATACTACGCGTGGGCGTGGGCGCTGGCCGGGGCACGGTCGCAGGGGCGAGCGCGGGCGTGCTCGCACAGGCAGTTTGTAAACAGGCAGTTCGTAAACAGGTAGTTCGTAGACATTAAGCAGAGGTAGCAGTACCTAAATAAGTTCACGCGGCGCCTTACAGGGTACTGCGCAATCGAGGTGTGACAGTCATAAGAGTTATTTAATTTTCGCGATACAGATGCAAACAACTCAAATTCACGTGATATTCTAACTTAATCAGGAAGGAATTAAACTCAATTAGGAGGGGGTGTCTGAATATCAATTGGGGGGTATCCGAGTATCACTTAGGGGGTGTCCCTCTACCGTTACCCTAAAATTATTACAGTAGAAATATACTTATTTTAAAATAAAGATGATATAAATTATTGGCACAGATTGGCAGTTTTATAATATATTCTTGCGTGGAGAAGTATTTACACACTATAAAATGTCTTGGCACGCGCTCCCTTACCAAAATCGATTAATTTAAATATTAACTACCCCTAACTGCACCACAACTATATATAATTAAAGCTCTATATCTCTAACATAGCCTTTTTACTCCGCTATCTACGTTATCTATAAGTAGCTAGTTATATAATAGCTTTATGGTGGCGCAGTAGAAGGGTAGTTAGATTTTTTGCGACCGTACGCGTCCTACCAAAGCACTGCAAAAGCCCTGCACGAAGCTCTACTTAAAGCTCTACTTAGAGCTCTACTCGAAGCTCTGCTCGAAGCAGTGTGTCCAATAGCCAGCGACGCTGGCAGCGTAGCTGCCAAGAAGCTGATAATGTAAGCAGTCAGTTAGCAGTCAGTCTGCGTATAGGGTAGTTACAGTCAGTCAGCAGTCAGTCGGTGATAAAACTACAGCGAGCTGACAGCTCGCTGCCCTGGTGTAAGAAAAGGAAGATTCCTTAAGCGAATTGCAGATTCGCTACGGGCATTTAATTTCGCTTAATTGCCACAAACTATACATAGTAATCAAAGCGAAGCCGTATGCTTGGCTGTAAGAGCCTTATTCCCAAAGCTGTCCGCAATTAATCTTCCTCTATAGTATTATGATTATTGTTAAATATTATAAGGTTTCTGCCCATCCTTTACCCGTAGTATAGCTCCGCGAATAGGCCTATATTAGCACGCCCTAATTAAGGATCTTTTTTAACTTAGAGCGACCTAAGCAGAGTATACCTCCGCCGCTAATTATACGATTTGCTTAATTACCTTAATTAGCAGAAACTTGCGAGTCTTTAACTTAACTTAGGCACCTTTAAATGGTAAAGACGGCTAGTTCCTACTAAGCAATTTAATAATTATAGTAATACTAATATAGCTAAAGGAGAAGCCAATTTTCTTTAGTAATAAGTTACAGTAGCTAATTTATAATATATTTAATGTCGTAGTAAGCCACTATATAATATTTTAAGAGCTTCATTTAGCTAACTAGATAAGAAAGCGGGTAAGCTAATTAGATCCTTTAGTATAGAGCTTAGAGAGTAGCTTATATAAAGAAGTATTATTAGGTAGCTTTTAAACGTAGCGCTTATAATCGCGACATATATTTTGCTATTATATTATAATATACCGCTAATTAACTAGTATTTATAGATAAGTTAGGTGCGGATTTAAAGATAGGCGTATAGAAAGTAGGGCTAGGCTTTTTTTAGTATTATACTAGTCTTATAGACGCCATATAATTAGGGTAAGAGAAGGCTTAATATACTGCCTATATATATAATTAACGGCATACTAGTAGCTTTAGTATATAAAGGCTTAATAAATAGTAAAGGCTTTAAGTTCTGGGTAGTATATACTCTTCTACTATAGTAGAATCGCTTTTCTATAAAGTAATTAGTGGTAGTTATAGATAACGCTAGCTTCTATTATTTAGAAAGGATATATTCTCTCTTTAACGCCTTTAGAGTTAAGCTAGTATATTTACTACTATACTTACCTAATCTAAATCTAATTAAAACGCTTTTTTAGAGAGCTAAAGGCTTTTATTTAGCGGTAGTAGTTCTCTAAGCTAAAGTACCTAGAAAACTTTAGCAATAGCTTTAAATCGTTCCTCCTTTAGTATATAAATAAGGTTAATAGTAAGAGTAAAAGCACGAGAAGCTATTTCCAATATAGTGGATATAATTATTAAGGTTTTTAGTGTAATAAAGCCTTGTAGGAAATACTACGGTAGACTCACTAATAGGCTAGGTGTATAGTTAAACAAGAAGTTAACAATATAACAACTAGTAGAGTGGTTGCTTAATAGATTAACTTTAATTATATTCCGAGATTTACTATAAAGAAAGGAACCATCCAGGTAGGGACTGGTTATTTAAATAATAATAATAATTTATTGCTTAACGTCCGATTCAGATCCCTATTGGGCCCACGCGGACTACTCCTTATATACATGTGGGGAGAAAACTCTATATAAGAAAACCCTGTGATCTATCTCCCTGCCTTTTAGGACTTGCCTGCAAAACGCCTACAAGTTACCTATAGTGCTCTACTACCTTACTTTTTGACCTCCTTGGGAACTACTGCTGCCGTAACAAGCCTATGGACGCGCTAGTATTATAAACTTAACTCTACTACTGTAGAGTTATCAGCGGGCGCCTAGTACTCGCCCCTTTACTTTCTATTACCATTTCCTTTGTAACCCAGAACTGGTCTAGTACATTTTAGCTAATAAGCTACTGAGTAACCGCCTTAAGGCCTTTTTATATTAAGAGCAGTATATTATAGTTCTCTGTGCTAGCTACTAAGAGCATTACTTCTTAGTCTGTACGTAGGGTGCATAATAGTATTACGTGTTTTGGTGTCTGTCTTAGCTAGCTATATTCGCATTTTGGGCTACCTACTAAGATACCTACCTAGTAGAGCCAATCTTTTAGTCCTATTATTCCTATTCTTAAGAGTATTACTATTATATTTTTTACCTTTGTTAGGCCTTCTTGGAGCCCTTAGGTATTTACCCCCTATAGTATTAACTATACTACGGCCTAGGTTCCTCTAGCCTAAAACAGCCTCTATACCTTTAACTTCTATACGCCTCTCCAGTATTGGTCCAACTAGTATTATATTATAATGGATGGTTTCCTAGTACTCTTTTATGCTTTACTTTAGCTCCTTTCTCTCTCTTACTATTATCTTTACTGGTCTTTTACGCGTCTCCCTTCCTTCTTTATATAGGCCTAGGCTCTAATACAGCACCATTTTTCTTCTACTTTTTCTACCTGTTTCTCTAATATATCTTCCCTACTTTAGGGTTATTAGTTAGCTCTCCTATAAGGCACCCTAGGGTCCCTCTATAGTTTATTTAGGCGTGTCTTAATATACTTTATAATATTAGAGTTGCGCTCCTTTTGCACCCTTTATATTACCACGGCTTTAATATATAATTATAGGGGGGGTATTAGCTTCCTTCTTAAGCAGTGCTGTAGCCGTCTACTTATACCCGCCTGTTATACTCCAAAGGTAAGCTGTTTAGACCTTTTAGAGTGGTTTAAGGAGTGATTTAGGGGGGCCTTTCTCGGTTTCTCCTATGGCCTAAACACTGGATCTATATATTATGGTTAGCCGGATAACTGCTATATATAGTAGGCGTGACCTCTAGAAGCATGGACCTTATATAGAATTAACGATTCTGGATATTATAATATACTACGCTTAGCCCTTACAGGCCGCTTGTAATGTATATATACTCTACCAAAGCTTACTATCTACCTATACTCCTAATACCCTTAGGCCTTAAACTAGTTGGCCCCTAAAGCCTTAGATATGGATTATATGCTAAAGATCTATAGGTTAGTTACGTTTTCTTATAAAATAGATTAGCTAGTATTTCTCTAGTGAGAATTGGACTCTATATCGTCTTGCCTATTCTATATAGGTGTTATAGGCTTTCTCTAGTGTTCTGCAGTTCTCTACGGCCGTTGGCCTATATATAATTAGGTTTGTATTGTTAACAAAGCCTATCCCCTAGGTCGCCCCTTTCTTAAAGGACTTAAGTAGGTTGCTTATAAAGAAAAGGAAGAGTATAGGTAAGAGGGGTGATTTTTATAGTATTTCTATTATAACTATAATAGGGGGGCTCTGGTATCTGTTAAAGACTAGTAATATTTCTTTCTGGTCTGTAAACCCTTAAACAAATTATATAATCCATTCTAGGAAGCCCTTTGCCCTAAGGATGTATAGGAGGCGCTTATAGGGTATATTATTATAGGCACCACTAATATCTAGGCTAAGTATTAATACTATAAAGTCCCTTCATATTGCCCATATAAACTTAATAGTGGCGGCGAGTAATGTAAGTGCTAATAGTGTTAAGCGGTTCTTTCTTACCCCTATTTAACTTTGTGGTAGTAGGGCGTGTTCTTTAGCCGTGTCTACTATATAGTCCGCTATTACCCTTTCTAAGATCTTACTAAGGGTGTTTTCTAAGGTAATAGGGCGGTAGCTTCCTAGGATTAAGTAGTCTGCTTTGCCTTCTTTTTATAGGATAACCGTTGTTATAGATCTTCTAAGTTATGGGTAGTAGCCTATAGTAAAGTATGCTCTAGCTATATCTGTAAGCCAAGGTGCTATAAATAGTCCATAGATCTTTAAGGCCTTATTTAGTATCCTATCTAGTTCTAGTACTATATTATTTAAAAGGCGGCTAATAGTTCTAGCCATTTACTCTATTATTATATCGCTGTCGACCTATAGGCAAGTTACTAGTATTTTACCTATAATGTTACTAAGGTCTGCTAGAGCTAGTTAGGGGAAGAACCTTTTTATAAGGATCTTTGCCTTCTTATTATTGTTATTAGTAGCCTATAACTCCCCTGCTCTTTATAGGGGTGGTAGGTATAAATTTTCTACTAAGCGCCCTACTTTTTTCTTTACCTATTTTGCTATAGCCTAAAGGCCCTTATTATAGGGGAGGCTTAAGTTAAAAGTGTGCTTATTTATGTTACGGACAGCTTAAGTACGATGTTATGACTACTTGGAGAAGAGTCGGAGGAAGCTAGTTGGTTGATATAGGCACGGTCTAGGATGGATCCGGTGGAACCATGTGACGAGGAATAGTAGCTAAGGTTATATGATGTGATCTATATAATCTATATAATCTGTGTAATCTGTAACAGAGTAGACAGAGCACACGTACCTTACGGAGCGAAGGGATTTCTTAGGCATATGGTTGTGTATTTAATGGACTATAGTCCCTACCCAGATAGTTCTCTCTTTGTAGTAAATCTTAGAATATAATTGGAGTTAATCTGTTAGGCAACCACTCTACCAGTTATTATTACGTTGTTGATACTGTTCTTACCTATATACCTAGCCTAATAATAGGACCTACCGTAGTTCCTGCTATAAGGTTCCGTTATATATTCACTACTAAGGTTATAGTATTAAATAAGATTAAACAACATGCCACCTAAAGCACCAGTTATGACAACGTCGACGGCAGCCACGGCCTTAGGGTTAGGAGATACCAGTATAGCGGATATAGATTCTTAAGTGGTTACGCAAGGTTAGTTATAGGAAATGGTTAATTACTTATAGGATAATAGCAGGCTACTTAAAGAACGCATTAACGGAATTAGAGCAGTAAAGGTTAAGTTACCTTTAATTAAACGGTTTTTAGGAGAGAAGTTAAAGCTTAAAGGGTTTCTTATGCAGATGCATTTTAAGGTTATGTAGGAAGGAGCGAAGTTAGTAACACCTACGGACCAGGTAGCGTACGCAGGACTATTTTTATTAGGGAGAGCTCTAGAGTAGTTTAAGCCTTACCTTACAGAGATATAAGCAAATAGTGTGACGACTACTAACCTAGACGTACGGTATGTGTTTGCAAGTTGGAACGGATTTACAGAACGGTTAACGCAAATATTTAAAGACCCTAAAGCAACCACAATAGCGGAACGAAAACTTTAGAACTTAGTATAACGCACTTTAGTAATTAAGTATACAACGCAGTTTCAAACACTAGCTATATAGGTTGAGTGGAATAATAGGGCGCTTATAGCACAGTATAAATAGGGACTTAAGGCTAAAGTCTAGGATATAATTATCCTAATAGAAGATGCGGATACTCTAAGAGAGTTAATAAACTAGTTAATAAAGATTAATAACAGGATCTATTAACGGGAACAGGCTAAAAAGGGTTAGAATAGAGTTCTATAGTTATATAGGGCGCAGAATACGCAACGACAGATATAGAGTTAAAAACTATAGAATGGCGTAGAGCTAATGGACCTAAGCGGTACTAAAGAAACCTAAAGGTAGGGAAGGAAACTATGGAAACTTAAAGGTTAAGGATTAAGTGATTAAAGGACCTAAGAGTAGAGGCTAAACCAAAAATCTTAGCAGTAGAAGATGTTTAGGCGGACTCCATAATAAGAACAATGGTTTAAAGATAGGGCTTGCATAAATTGTGGAAAAAAGGGTTATTTCGCTAGAGACTATAGAGGTGGTTAGAGTAACTATATGGTAAAGGGAACCCGACTAGTAGAAGACACGTACGTATAGAGGGATAATAGTGCACTATAAGGAACAAAAGAATGTTTAATTAACAGTTTTGCGTATTGTTATAATAATATATGCCGAATTTATAAGGACGCCAAGTACGGTATAAGCTATTAGCTATAGGAGCCAGTATTATCTAAGTTTAAAGAAACTAATAAACCAGCTTATAAATCGGATATTAAAGACAATGAATTTAATATAGGCGAAGCATTTACCAATAATAAGGCAATAAAGGCAGCTTACTAGAAGTATACAGACCTTAAAGAAGTTAAAATAGAAGTAAAGATTAAGACTATTACAGAACAAGGTTTAGTAACGGATATTATAATACTGTTAGATACAATTTCCATTGCTTTATAAGATAATAGGAGCAACGTTTAGAAGAAACTAAGTAAGTAGATAACTACTAGTGCTAGCTTATTACTTAATAAAGGTAAAAGGCCACAGGCTTAAGATTCTTAAGAAAAGATATAAGAAGCTTAAGATTCTTAAGACAAGATAAGACACACCCAAGGACCTATAATAGACGGAAACCGATGGGAAAGGGCAGCTACTTAGTTTATAGATAAATAAATGAGTATAGGACGCAAGTTTAAGAACTATAAGTTTAGGGAATAAGTAAGAACGTTAGTAATTCTAGGTAAATGTAGTGTTTAGCCTAAAGATCGAACAGTTAATACTAGGATTAAGAAGTAAGATAACTATAAAGATCTAACTACAAGACGTAGAAAATAAGAAACTATAGATAAATTTAGGACAAGAATCATTATATAGCAAGAGTAAAAGCTAGATAAGAGGTTAGCTATGCCAGGTTGTATAAGGGACAGAGCACCTGTACGAAGAGTTACCAATAGGCCAAGTGCAGGGACACTAAGGGCAAAGTAGTTAGATAAACTAAAATAAGAAGAGGATCTAGATATCCTAACTAGGTTTAAAGAAAGACATACTAAAGGATATTATAATATAGCGATAATAAGGTACTTTCTAATAAATAGACTATATACACTAAACCAGTTGTATGGGAAGTAGTATAGGTAATAACATAATAACGAATGGGAAGATTTTTATATATAGCTAGATAAAAAATTGTCCAAGACCAACCTATTATAGAAAAATATATAAGTTACATTAAAGGGATACTAATTATAATATTAAGGAACCTAGAAGAGGGATCTAGGGACTAGAGAAGTAAACGATAAATTTTAGTACCTATAATAGAGATACTAGTAGTTAGGTTAACCAGGTATAGGTTTAAACTTAAAGATAAAGATAAACTAAGAGTTAACCTAAGTTACTTAGTGTATTATATACTATCGTGGATAGCTTATATGGATAACACCTACAATATGTATAGAGCACTAAAAGATAAGAACTGGAAGTACCTAATAAGGATATATTAAGCACCCAAGGAAAGGCGGTTTAGGAACGCTAAGTATATACATAGATAGCACCTAGTAGAAGTATAAGGTTAAGGAGACTTAATACTTTAACTAGGAAGATTCCTTACGGAAGAATGCCTAGATGGACGACAGTGGTAGGAGTACCTAGAGAATACTTATCTATGGTATATAGAGGAAAAGAAATGAACTAAGTATTGGCCTAGGTTGGACTAAGTATAAATAGGATCTAGCAGCCAACAGTTAGGAAAAGGGGAGGCGTATGGGATTAAAGGAAACTAGTGTTAGAGCCTTAGGCCCTTAAAGGAATTTAAGGACAATACCTAAATTTATAAGTTAAATGGCAAGATTAGCAGTTTAAAGCGTTAATAGATAGTGGAGCAATAAGGAACCACGTGTCACTAAAAGCAGTAGAAAGGATGGGGTTACTATACAGATAGAAGGAACACCTATATCCACTTATAACGATTTTAGGAGATTAAATAGCCTATAGAGGAGGCATTATTAATCTTAAAATAGGACCTGTTTAGTTAACTATTAAAGGAAGACTAGTAAGAATGTCTTTTAATATCCTACCGTTGGGACAGGATAAGGCGATACTAGGAATGCCTTAGTTACAGGAGTACAATCTAAAGATTAATTAGGTTACAGGTTAGGTTAATATTAGGGATACTTAATAATGCAAAGTGCGATAGCAAACCAAGTTGGTATAGTACCAAGTTGGAGCGACATATAAAGAGACTAAGTAAGGCTTAAGTTATGTACCAAAGAGATACTATAAGTATGGTAAGAAATTATGGTTACTAGAAAGTGAGAAGCTGTTAGAATATATAGCGTGGGACCATAAGATAGAACTAGAAGAGGGAATAAGTCTAAAGTTCTTTTTAATCTATAAGCTTACTAAAAACCGAGTTAGTGGCACTTAAAGAGTTTATATAGGAGAACTTACGCAAGGGATATATTAGACTATTATAGTTATTAGCGGGATATCCAGTGTTGTTCATCCCAAAGAAAAACGGAAAACTTAGGATGTGTATAGACTATAGACAGTTAAACAGCATTACTAGAAAGGATAGGTATTCTTTACCCTTAATTAGCGAAATCCAAGACAGGATAGGTAATGTAAAGATCTTTATAAAGATAGATCTAAGATAGGCGTACCACCAGATTAGGATTAAGGAAGGCGACAAATAGAAGGCAGCCTTTAGGTCAAAGAAAGGACTATATAAACCATTAGTTATGCAGTTTAGGCTTATAAACGTACTAGTAATGTTCCAGAAGCGAATTAATAGTGTGTTAGAAGAACACCTAGATAAGTTTGTTATGGTATACCTTAATATTATTATTATCTACTTAATAAGTAAGGAAGAACATGGAGAACACATTAAGTGGGTCTTAAAAAGACTATAAGAAGAACAGATGCTAAGGAAAAAGGTCTGCTTTACGCCACTACTACTAAGAATTTAACGCTAACCTAGATATCCTTTAAACCCTAGCTGCCTAGCCTAACACCTAGAACTAAGCTATATGTTATATACGCATACTATAGCCCGCGTTATAGTAAGGACTAGCTAGGAAATTACTAAAACCCAGATAATACAAACCGCGCTACTATAACGCCTAACATTATACCCACTCCCTGTATGCCTTGTATAAGGCCGCCGCCTAAAAACTGCTTCTAAGAGCTAACTAAGACGAGCCAGCCCCGCCACAATATTGGGAGAAGACCAAATACGCCCTAACCTAGATAATATTATAAATATACGCGCCGTGAATTTCGCCTAGTTTTGTAAATAAAAAGGCGTAAAAGTAATAAGGATCCATATAGCAGAGCTGGTAGAATTAGTAGAATAAGAAGAACGGAAATAATTAATAGATGAACTCTTTACTGGACTAGTTAAAATACTAGACCTAACAGAGGAATCCTTCCGCCGCTTAGTTAATAGTAACTATATAATAAAAGAAGCCTATAAGGTCTTCCCTAGTTATTTTTACCGTTTCCTTAAGGAAAACCTCTAGACTATAAATACTGAGTTCCTTTGCCGCAAAGTTATAGATATAAATGTTAAGAGGTTTATAAAAGGCAAACCCGCTCTAACTAGGGATAATATTATATAACGCCTTTTAAGGGAACACAGGCACTATATTAAGGGGTTTCTTTTAAAGAATGCTAATAAGCTCCTACTATATTGCCCATAGGACTATAAAATCAAAATTATGCTAGGAAAGCAGCCCCTATATTATAAGAACTGCCTATTCTCCTCTACTGAGCTCTAATGCGTTAAGAAATAGATTAATAAGATGCTTAATAAAGGCTTTATCTAAGAATTAATGTCCCCCGCTGTAGCTCTGCTTCTACTTACTACTAAGCTAAAAGGAGGGGTAAGGATCTGCTATAACTATAAAGGACTTAATAATGTTACTGTTAAGAACTAATACCTGCTTCTACTTATCTGTAAGATACTTAATGCCTTATATAGCGCTAAATTCTATACTAAGCTTAATATTATTGCCGTGTTTAATAGAATCCGTATTGCTAAGGGCTATAAATAGCTTACAGTATTTATTACCCGCTTTAGGCTCTATAAGATACTAGTAACCCTATTTAGCCTTTATAATACCCTAGCTATATTCTAGAACTATATTAACTATATTTTTTTATAACGCACTAGACAACTATTATATAGTATACCTTAATAACATCCTTGTATTTTCTAAAACTTAAGCTGACTATACTAGGCACGTTAAAGAGGTAATTTGCTGCCTTAGAGCTGCCGGCCTCTAAATTAATATTGGTAAGTTAGAGTTCTATATAACAAAGATAAAGTATCTTGGCTTAATTATCTTAATAGAAGGAATAAGTATAGACCCTAAAAAGGTCTAAGCCTTATAAGCATAAGAGAACCTAACCTTAGTTAAGGAATTACAGCAGTTTCTTAGATTTGTAAACTTTTACTATAGGTTTATCTAAAGTTATTCTGTTGTTATTATACCTATAACAAAACTCCTAAGAAAGGATATTGGATAGCTACAGGGACCAGAATAAGCCAAGTTATTTAAGGCCTTTAAGAGAGCCTTTACTTCAGCACCAGTATTAGCATACTATAACTATACGAAGAAAATAGTGGTAGAGATAGATATATTAAATTAGGCTTCTGGCGGAGTCCTTTCCTAGTATAATAATAATAGTAAACTAAGACCGGTTGCATTCTTCTCTGTAAAGCACTCTGCGCTAGAGTATAACTATAAGATTTATAATAAAGAACTCTTAGCTATTATTAAGGCTTTAGAGGAATAGTGTTCTAAGCTATAAGGGACTAAGGAGCTGTTTAAAATTATTACTAACTATAAGAACCTATAGATGTTTATAACTACTAAGTAGCTAAACTAATACTAAGTCTAGTAAGTAGAGTTCCTTTTATAGTTTAACTTTATAATTATATATAGACCTAGCAGTAAAGCTACGCTCCCTAATACTCTAAGCTGACTACTAGGAATAAAACTTAAGGATGCTAATAATAAACGCCTCTGCTATTAAGCCTAAGTTATTATACCGCCCTAGAAAGTTAACCCTATAATCTTAGAAGAATTATTACATAAATCCTATAACTCTAATAATGTGGAGTTCGTAGCCGCTCTAGACCCTAAAATGGCTGAAAAGTTACTAAATAAGCTAATTTAATTAGGATACTAGGAGAACAAACTCGTAAAAGATATAGTAGCGGCTCTATATAATTGGAAAGCTCGCCGTTAGCTAAAGAAGATTAGGAAATTACTCCGTTGCGATAAGTTAGAATATAGTATTGTTAATAAACAGATCTACTTCTGCTAATGCCTCTTTGTCCCTAATACCTTAGACCTCTACCTAGAAGTTATCTATTACTTTTATAGTAGCAGCCCCGCTAGTTACCCTAGCTGGGTTAAGACTCTTAACCTCTTAAACTAAATATACTGGTGGCTAGGAATCTCTTAGTTTATAGCTACCTTTGTTAAAGACTGTACCCTATGCTTTTGTATTAAGACCCCCTATTTTGCCCTGCCTAGTTTCCTAAAGCTATTAGAACTACCCGCTTGCCTATAGACTAATATTTTAATTAACTATATTATAACGCTGCCGGTATGCTAATGCTATGGTAAGGTATATAAATATATCCTTGTTATTATGGACCGCCTAACTAAAATATAATACCTTATTCTAGTAACAGGACTCTTAATAAAGGAGCTAGTTAATAGCTTTGTTAATAATATATATAAGCTCCATGGTGCACTAAGCACGATTATCTCCAATTATAATATATAATTTATTAGCGACTTCTGGTAATAACTAAGTAAACGCCTTAAGATAACCTTATAATTAAGCTTAGCCTAGTACCTAGAAACGGATAGCTAAACCGAAATTGTTAACGCTGCCGTAAATAAGTACCTCTATGCTTTTGTTAGCTTTATATAGGACGACTAGGTTAACTACCTGCTACTTATTAAATTTGCTATAAATAATTAAGTTAATAAAAGTATAGGCATTTCCCTGTTTTTTGTAAACTATGGCTTTAACCCTTACCTTGGAATTAAGCCTACTGGCCCCCGCCTACTAACACTATTAGTATAAGCAAAGAAGGAGTTTTTCCGCGTAGACTCTATGGCTAACCGCTTTAAGCGGATATTAATATAGCTTAAGTATGACGGTGCTAGAGCGCGACCTGCTAAATTCTGCTATACTACTGCCATATTCTGCTAACCTACGATTGGCTCGCTTACTGCTAGCGCCTTGGCGGCTGCCCCTTTATATATATTTACTATGGTCCTTACAACCCCCTTCTTTTCTTCTCCTTAGCTTAGTATCTTTACTAAATAGCAATCCACAAGCTTCGGTTTAGAGGCATTTATATAAGCCGTTATATTATACTAAGCTCTCCCTATATTGCCTGGGAAGGCCTTAATAATATCCCACCCTAAAGAATATTTGTCTGCAATAACGCGTTGACGCGCTATACTTAGATACTAAAACAACTCTATACTGCCTGGGAAGGCCTTGATAATATCGCACTTTATAAGCTAGATAGGACTAGACCTATACCCCCGGAATTGAAACTAAAGCGTATAATACTAACGAACCCTAGGTAGCTAATAATAGCACCTAAAGCAAGCTTATTTAAAAGAGCTGCCCTAACCTAAGAAGAACACGAGATTTAATTAAGATTAGAAATTAAAGATAACAATAATATTATTATTATTTATTGCTTAACGTCCGATTTGGATCCCTATTGGGCCCACGCGGACTACTCCTTATATATATATAGGGAGAAAACTCTATTTGAGAAAACCCCATAATCCGTCTCCCCGCCTTTTAGGGCTCGCTTGTGAGTCGCCTATAAGTCACTAGTGGTGCTCTACTACCTTACTTTTTGACCTTCTTAGGAACCACTGCTGCCGTAATAAACCTATAGACGCGCTAGTATTATACACTATACTCTACTCCTATAGAGTTATTAGGGGGCGTCTATTACTCGCCCCTTTGCCTTCTATTGCTATTTCCTTTGCAACCCGGAACTGGTCTAGCACATTTTAGCCAATAAGCCACTAGGTAGCCGCCTTAAGGCCTTTCTATATTAAGAGCAGTGTATTATAGTTTTCTATACCAGCTGCTAAGAGCATTGCTTCTCGGCCAGTGCGTAAGGGGCATAACAGTATTACGTGTTTTAGTGTCTGTCTTAGCCAGCCATATTTACACCTTAGGCTACCTACTAGGACACCCACCTAGTAAAGCCAATCTTTTAGTCCTATTATTCCTATCCTTAAAAGTGTTGCCATTGTATTTTCTGCCTTTATTAGGCCCTCTTAGAGCCCTTAGGTATTTACCCCCTATAGTATTACCTATGCTACGGCTTAGGTTCCCCTTGCCTAAGTCTGCCTCTGTACTTTAACTCCTATTTATCTCTTCAATGTTGGTCCAACCAGTATTATATTGCAGTAGATGGTTTTCCAGTACTCTTTTATGCTCTACTTTAGCTCCTTTCTCTCCCTTACTATTGTCTTTACTAGCCTCTTACGCGTCTCCCTTCCTTCTCTATATAGGCCTGGGCCCTAGCGCCGCACTATTCTTCTTCTACTTTCTTTACCTATTTTCCTAATATATCTTCCCTACTTTAGGGTTATTAGTTCCTTCTCCTATAGGGCACCCTAGGGTCCCTCCATAGTTTGTTTAAGCGTGTCTTAATATACTTTATAACGTTAAAGTTGCGTTTCTTTTACACCCTTTATATTGCATCAGCTTTAATATATAGTTATAAGGGGGGAATATTGGCTTCCTTCTTAAGCAGTGCTGTGGCCGTTCGCTTATACCCGCCTATTATACTCCTAAGGCAGGCTATTTGGACCTTTTAGAGTAGTTTAAGGAGTGATTTAGGGGGGCCTTTTTAGTTTCTCTAGTGGCCCAAATGCTAGATCTATACGTTATAGTTAGCCGGACAACTGCTGTATATAGTAGGCGTGACCTCTAGAAGCATAGACCCTATATAGAATTAACGATCCTAGATATAGCGATATACTATACTTAGCCCTTACAGGCTGCTTGCGCCGTATATACGCTCTACCAGAGCTTACTGTCTACCTATACTCCTAATACCCTTAGGCCTTAAACCAGTTGACCCCTAAAGCCTTAGATATGGATTATATACTAAAGATCTACAGATTGGTTATGTTTTCTTATAAAATAGATTAGCTGGTATTTCTCTAGTAAGAATTGGACTCTATATTATCTTGCCCATTCTATATAGGTGTTATAGGCTTTCTTTAGTGTCCTATAGTTCTCTACGGCTGTTGGCCTATATATAATTAGGTTTGTATTATTAATAAAGCCTATTCCCTAGGTCGCCTCTTCTTTAAAGGTATTAAGCAGGTTGCTTATAAAGAAGAGGAAAAGTATAGGCGACAGAGGTAATCCTTATAGTATTCCTGTTACAACTATAATAGGGGGGCTCTGGTATCCACTAAAGACTAGTAATATTTCTTTCTGGCCTATAAATCCTTAAATAAATTAAATAATTTATTCTAGGAAGCCCTTTGCCCTAAGGATATATAGGAGACGCTTATGGGGTATATTGTTATAGGCGCCGCTAATATTTAGGCTAAGTATTAATACTATAAAGTCCTTTCGCATAGCCTATGCAGTTTTAATAGTAGTAGTAAGTAGTATAAGTGCTAATAGCGTTAAGCGATTCTTTCTTGCCCCTATTTAGCTTTGTAGTAGTAGGGCGTGTTCCTCTGCTATATCTACTATATAGTCCGCTATAACCTTTTCTAAGATCTTGCTTAGGGTATTTTCTAAGGTAATAGGGTGGTAGCTTCCTAGGATTAAATAGTCTACTTTACCTTCTTTTTATAAGATAACCGTCGTCATAGATCTTCTAAGTTGTAGGTAGTAGCCTATTGTAAAGTATACTTTGGCTACGTCTGTAAGCTAAGGTGCTATAAGTGGTCCACAGGTCTTTAGGACTTTGTTTAAGATCCCATCTAGTCCTAGTACTATATTATTTAAAAGGCGGCTAATGGTTCTGGCCATTTCTTCAGTTATTATGTTGCTGTTAACCCTTAGGTAAGTCACTGGTGTTTTACTAGTAATATTGCTAAGGTCTACTGGAGCCGGTTAAAGGAAAAATCTTTTTATAAAAATCTTTGCCTTCTTGTTATTATTGCTTATAGTCTATAGTTCGCCTACTCTTCGTAGGGGTAGTAGGTATGGATTTTCTACTAGGCGTCCCGCCTTTTTCTTTACCTATTTTACTATGGTCCAAAGGCCCTTGTTATAGGGGAGACTTAGGTTAGTAGTATATTTATTTATAAACCGTCTCCAGTTATTCCTTGCTTCTTTTCTTAGGGTATTTTTTAGCTGGTTTCTTATATCTTTATATTGTCTCTCGTCCTTAGAATTGTGGCTGCTTATATATTTCCTCCTTACTTGTTATTGGCCGGCTATAAGGGCCGCGCACTATACGGACTATATGTATTATATATAGGGGCCTAGTTTTAAAACCAGGCAGTGCTCTTTTAGCCCACTTTTAATTGCTGCTTAAATCCTTTCTAGTCTTTAATTAATTTCCTTAGGGGTAGCTAATAAGCCTTACTTATTTGGTATTAGGTGGATTTCTTTTAGGTCTTAGAGTTGTTGTTTAATTATATTAAAAAAGCTATCTATATTAAGCTTCCTTATTGCGTATCTTTTGCTATTTAGTTGCGCCTTAATGTCCAGATCTAGTTGTATCTGGATAGGGATATAGTCTAAGGTAAGTACCCATTCTTCTTTAAAGGAGTACCTTTTGAGTCTCTAGTATAGGTTTTCGTCTATAATTATAAGGTTAATTATACTTTTGGCGGTGCCCTATTGCCATATAATTGCACCTAGGGGGGTAGCTAGCTTAAGGCCCCTATTATCTATAGCTTTTAGTAGGCACTCTGCCTATTAATTAGCAGCAATATAGATACCCCCCTACTATAGGTAGTAGAGGTTTATATCTCCTAGTAGGATAAACTCCGCGTGTTTAGTTTCTAGCAAGCTTATTATAAATATAATGTTCTCTGTCTATGCTACCCCTTCGACCCTAGGGTTATAGATATTAATAATTTATACTAGTCCCTTATATATCTAGATAGTTATAACTACAATATCTAGGTTAACTGCCTGCTATAACTATAAGGCAAGGCTGATATTTTTGCTAATTATAAAGTATATATATATAGCTACTTTTGGTTTATATAGGAGCTAAAATCCTTAGGGGCAGTATATTAATTATATATAGGTATTGTAATATAGCTTTTATATAGCAAGAATATAGTATTTCTCTGGGTCTAGACTGTCTAGTAGGGGCCTTGCTAGATGGTGGTTTGTATTGCCGCAGTTATACTATATAATGGTTAAGTGGCGGACCCCTAGTGGGGGTCCTTTGCCTCTCCTTTACTCCTTACTTCTTCTGTTTCTACTTTCTCTAAAATATTCAGAACTTCTATCTCCTATATTTACTCCCTGGCCACTACTTATTTTATATAGAGCTTTCTATTTCTATGTCTTATGTTTCTACTAGCCTTTCTAAATCTAAGTTTATTATTGCCTCTAGTTCTTCCCCCGTTCTCGCTGGTTAGCTATATGCCCCTTATAAGCTAGCTGCGTGTATTATATTTGCCGCGTTAAATCTAATTCTTAATTATCCCGGCCTTAAACTTACCGTAGCCGTCTATAGGGGTCTTTTTACTAGGTGTCCTCTCCCTTATATTCTATATATCCCTTATGTCCCTATTTAGTCTAGTAATATTACGCGGCGTCACTTTTAGCCCATTAAGGCTTGGGATAGCTGGCTTAGCCCCCTAGTATTAAAGATAGGAAATGCTAGGAAGACACCTATGTCCCCCTAGCTTATTGCCTGTTGTTTCCATTTATATAACCTAGCGTGCAGTTATTTCTATAACTGTTAAGCCCTTTCCTTCCGTCTCCTGTATTTAATGTAGTCTTCTCTCTCCTACGCCTTATATATGCTTCGGTAACAGTTTACGCATTTTATTTAGTCTTGATTTGTATATTGTCTTATATTATAGGGGCCTGTACAGTGGCCGCAGCACACCTATACTGCGTATATAGATTGGGTGTGTCCCTATTATACGCAGCGATAATATTATTCCAGGTGTAGTCTATGGTTATAGAGCCTTGTGTTGTATATAAGGCCATTTATAATTATTCCTTTTTAGATAAGGAGTTTTTGCATTCCTAGTATATATACGCTGACGATAAGGGAGCTATGCATTTATTTATTGTTTCCCTAGTAAGTCTCTGGCGCCCCTTATATCCTCTTATTATTCTTATTATATGCTTAGTTTATATTTTCCTGTTAAAGCTATTAGATTTAGGTAATTACAAGTCCTAGTATAAGGTGTTCCGTTTATTTTACTATCTCCTATATAGTTGCTATATTGTCCGCCTAGCGTCCCCTTTCTACCCTAAGGCTTATAGAAACTGATAGGACTTTAACTAGGTAATCTTTACAAAGCACTTTTATGCTAATACGCTCTCCTAGCCTGTCCCCTGCCCTTATAGCCCGTTTCTTTGCCTATTAGTCCTTTAGGGTGACTCTAATATCTCCACTCCTAAGGTGTTGGATTATAATAGCGTTGTGGACCTCCTTATAAATCTCTATAAGAACTTCTGTTTCTGATTATCCCTTAAGTTTCTCTACCTTTTCTATATTTGGTTATATTGTGATTATATGCCCGGTTATTGTCTTTAAGGGGGTAGGTTCCCTATGCTATAGGAGCGCAGCTATGGCGGCCTAGGTACGGTTCGCCTATTAGGGGGAGTTTTGTTTATCTTTAATTTTGTTTAACCGTTGGAGGATTTAATTAAGGGTTTGCTAAAGGGGCGCCTAAGGTTTGCTAAACTAGAGCCATTCTACTAGCTGTATTAGTTTATAATAGCTAATAAATGCTCCCCTATAGTTCCAGATATTAGACGCGTCTAATAGGCTTTATATTTTGTTAGATGCCTTCTTAATTAGGGTATTTCCGCTTTCTAGTGTGGTATTCGCCCGTCCTTATTATTGTTGTGGGGGGCCATTGTTGGGTATAGGTCTGGCGGTCGCGCGCGACTACGTACCACCGTTGTTTTACCTGTGCCTCCCCTGTAATGCATGCATCTCAGGGGATTATTAGGGTGTTTTTTAGGGTTCTTTTGGTTGGTTTGGTCTTTTTGGGCCGGGTGCAGCAAGAGCTCCAAAAGTCGAAGGGTTCGGTTAACAATAATATTATGGACATATATAAACAGATTCGTGCCCTAACGGCCAATTAAGAAGCTGATTGTCTCTAAGCTTAAAGCATATAGGAGACTCTATAAGAGATCCTAGATAGCCTTACGGCCCTATAAAGTAGCTTAGCCCCCCCTTTTAGAAGTCCTAGTTGTCCTATTAACTTAACTAAATGTGATATACTAGGGAGTACGGATATAATAATAAAGTAATTAAAGTTTGTTAAGCTCCCTAACCCCTAACTACTGTCCAACAGGATAGACCCTACCTTTAAAAATTGGAGGATTTAAGTATAAGGAAAGCTCCGCGTTAACTATAACTATTTCCTTTCCAAAGAAGCCAAAATGCTTTACCTTTTTAGTTAAACCATAGGGGACGCCCAACGGCACCTTTAAGCTAAGTTTGAGGATGATTCCCCTGTCCAATTTACATCTATTAATAAGATAATACAGTACCTAGCTACTATCTACGTTAACCTAAACAAAGTATAGGATGCCTAGTATAACTATAATTGCCTAATAATAAACCCAAATTAACCCTTCGCCAAGTTCTAGACTTAATTCCTATACCTTATGGGAGAAGGCTAGGTTCCCCTTAAGAACTACTATTTAGATCTATACAATAAGCTAACAATCTGGCTATAAGAAAAGATTACTATAACCTTAGATAACCTACTAACCTATAAAAGACTTACAGCTTGTTGCCTATTGTTAGACTTAAAACTAAAGTGGATTAACGCCTACCCTAATTAGCAGAAGCGACTACGTAGTAATTAGAACTTATTAGCCACACCTACAGGAGCTAGAGTAGGAAGATAAGCCACGACTACTCTTATACTAAAAGCGGTTATAACTATATACTAGCGAGCCTTACCCAACTAGCTACGTACTACACCCTTAGCTGGTCCCTATTGTAATACCCTAATCAACCCTACCTCGGCTATATGCTACAACTGCGACAAGGAGGGTTACTTTGCCTTATCTTACCTAGAGCTAAAGGATATGGGCGATATTAAGGAGATAGAGGAAGGAGAAACGTCCGACGAGTTAGAAAAAAAAGAACCCTAGGGAAAGACTCCCCCCTAGGGTACCCTATTAATCTTAAAGAGATTAATCTAAGTTAGTTAATAGGTGGAAAATACTTTATAGTTCCATATATAGTATCTTAAAATAGATATGGAGTTAACACAACTGCCCTTATTAACACTGGAGTAAATGGCTTTGCCTTTATAAATACTGCCTATATAAATAATATTGCTAAGTTTCTAAATATAGAAGCTACTAGACTAGAAAAGCCTGTCCAAGTAAAAGGCTATAATAGTTAAGCCGGTAAGCCGGTTACCTATATCTTAAAGTTGTATATTGCTCTTAACGGACGACGCCAGTATGGTATCCCCTTTTATGTCCTAGACCTAGGGTCCCACAATATAATCCTTAGCCAAAAATAGATATCCTATTTTAATATTTGGCTAAACGTACGATAAAGACAATTTGTCTGGCTAGAGGATAGACTAAAATTACCCTCCTTTGTTAGGGAAATCTGAACTGACCGCAAGACACTAGCCGCAAAGGCTAACCCTACCTATTAGTAGGATGTTAGGGACCGCGACCTAGCCTTTACCTAAGAAGATGCCCGCCGCGAGGCTGGAAGGAACTTATTTGTACCGACAGAGATACTCCCCCAGAGCGCTACGGTTGACAAAGACTCTACTTACGGCAGCGGGATAGATAGTGACGTAGATAATATCTAAATTACGCAGATCTAACTAATAGGGAAGAGAACATATTAATAGGATATAAGGGATAACCTCCAAAAGATGCGATAGGAGCTAAAAGGAGTAATAACAACGCCTTTACCTTAAAAGCCCCTAAAGTCCTGTATACCCCTATTGTCACGCGACCCCCCTATAGTAGATATTACTATAATTAGCGCTATAGCGTTCTACTTTAATATGTACAGGAGGGACAATAAGGTCTTTACAACTAGCTTATATAAAATTAACCGGATTATTACTGAGAGGGAAGAAGAGCCAGCTAAGGAAACTAATAAGGAGCTAGTTAAACGCCTCCTTTCTACTATCTATATAGGATACGAGGACGCATTCTTAAAAGCGGCGTTAGATAAGTTACCCCCTTACTAGATATATAATTATAAGATTTAATTGGAAGCTAATAACTCGCTAGGCTATAGCCCTCTCTACTAATAATTAACGGACAAGCTAAAAGTAACTAAGTAGTACTTAATTAATAACCTTAATAAAGGGTTTATTAAGCTAAGTTAAGCCCCTTTTGCTTCCCCTATCCTGTTTATAAAAAAGCCTAATAGAGGCCTTTATTTCTGTATTGACTATTAAAAGCTAAATGCTATTACTTAAAAGGATTAATATCCTATTCCTTTAATTAATAAGACCCTTATATGTCTAAGCTAGGTAAGGATCTTTATTAAACTTAATATCCGCTAAGCGTTCTATTAAATTAGAATAGACCCTATATTTAAAGATTTAATAACGTTCCACACCCATTATAGGTCCTATAAATGTAAAGTTCTTCCTTTTAGACTAATAAACGGACCGGCTATATACTAAAGGTATATAAATAACGTTCTTTTTGATTACCTTAATAAATTCTATATAGTATACCTAGACGACATTCTTATTTACTTAGATAATGAACTTAAGCACTAAGTTTATGTTAAGAAGGTCCTAGAGAGATTACAGAATATAGGCTTATAAGTTAATATTAAAAAATATAAGTTTAGGGTAAAATAAATAAAGTACCTCAGGTTTATTGTTAGTATAGAAGGAATTAAGGTTAACCCTAAGAAGGTTAAAGCAATCCATAACTAGAAACCCCCTTATACTATAAAGGGGATCCAGTTCTTCCTTGGCTTCTATAACTTCTATCGCCGTTTTATCCATAACTATAGAGTAGTAGTAAAGCCTCTTGTATAACTTACCCAAAAGAATACGCCTTTTACCTTTAATAATAACTATATAGAAGCCTTTAAAGAGATAAAAGATCGGCTTATCTTTTTTTTAATTCTTTGTTACTATAACTGTTGGTCACACAGGGTGACTCACCAATAACGACTACTCGAGTAGGGTTACAGTGATGTTGGTTAATATGCTTTTTTCATCTAAAATAGGGGAGGGCGAGGAGCTTAAGGCTCCTCGCTACACTAGTGCCGCGGCTACACGTGACCACACGTAATATATTCCCAACACTGGCAACTCTTCTTTTGTAGTTGCCATCTATATATGAAATACCGCTTGACTAGCGTAACAAGTATCAATCCTCCTCACTTACTATTGCCATTGCAATATATGACGGCTTGTATAAATGCTTTTAAACTAAAACTTGCGGATTGTTATCTAATGAAGATATTAAGCTAAGAAAAAGAAGAAGAAGAATAATCATTAGGGAGTAGTAGGCAGACATATCGCGAGGGCCGCCAAGGCGCTAGTGGTAAGCGAACTAATGGCGATTTTCTATCCCGGGAATAGAAAATCCTGATTGGTTGTTTGGAGTTAGGGTGGATATTATATTAAGGGCGCTAAGGCGCTAAGCGTAAGCGAGCCAATAGCGATTTTCTATGCCGGGTATGGAAAATCCTAATTGGCTGGCTGAAACCAGTATCTGTAGATTATAGTAGAACTTGGTGGACAGTTACGGTGGAACTTGGTGGACAGTTGCGGTGGAATTTGGTGGATAGTTGCAGTGGAATTCGGTGGATAGTTGCAGTGGAATTCTACTCCCTTTTAACTTAACCTTTAACTTATATATAGAGAACGTTTGTGTTAATAAACGTTTCTAGAGCCTTGTTTGGGTTTGCCTTTGTTATTACATCTGCCGGGTTGTCTTGGCCATTAATCCATTGAATCTTAAAGAGTTTTTGCCGTTCGTAAGATTGCCAAAGTGCTATAATGTCAATTATAAGGCGCTTCTCCTTTGTGGTACCAAGCTTGACTAAACACTTATAGAGGGAATATAAGTCGGTACACATAATTGTAGGGATAGCGGGAAGTTCAAGTTAATCTATAATTATTTTTAGGGTAGTTCTAATTGCAATTGCCATGTTAACTCCGCTAACTATTCCATATATCTCTGACGCTAGAACGCTTTGAGTGACGCGCTTGCTCTTAGTTGAGCTCCAATGGATAAAATTACTGTGGATTATAAAGTTATTCTCTCTAGTAGATTTGTTTGTAATAATAATCTTATATCCTAACTAGGAGCTAAAATCTTTGTTATTTATAAACAATCTATTAATAAATACAAAGAGCTTAGCGGTGGGAAGACTAATAGGTACGTAGAGTAGTCCCTAATTAAGATGGTTTATTTGCCAGGAGAGACGCTTATTTAGGGTAAGGATGTTATCCTTGGTTAGTTTCTAGTGTTAGGCGGAAACAGAGAGATTAAATAAAGCCTTAAGTTGATAGATAGAAGTAATGTAAGCTCCATAAGCGCGTTACTCTATATATCTTTATTTTGAAGAGTTAACGTTAATAATATTAATCTTCTTGCCTTAACCCTTCTGGCGTAAAGCAATAGAATCCTTATTTAGGGAGAGGATGCATCCATTAAAAAGTAATGGTGTTATTAAATTAAGCTTTTCCTTTGGCTTTGCCATAAGATTTGCCTTTACTAGCTTATCTTCTTTAAGAGCTAAAAATTGGTTGTCTCCTAAGATAATTATATTATTAGTTTATATGCCGACGATTCTAAATGGAGTTCCTATAGTTATAATAAGGAAGTAGGGATTAAATATAGAAGTAGTTATTAAGAGCTTCTCTTTATGGTGCTTACTATAAGTAGCCTACTAATAAGTTCCTGCCTCTGCGATTCCATATAATGGCTTAAGTATAACTATAATTGTATCTTTGGGATATTAGTAGCG
>Ga0307507_10002117_pt1 | contig 42799 bp, 26 predicted proteins | sample 7_EM_MG_FD_207223 | JGI IMG/M metagenome (GOLD analysis project Ga0307507, IMG submission 207223) | Populus trichocarpa ectomycorrhiza microbial communities from riparian zone in the Pacific Northwest, United States - 7_EM | ecosystem: Host-associated > Plants > Roots > Unclassified | place... | reverse complement strand
ACGAGTCCTGGTATAAGGCGTTCCGTTTGTTTTACTATCTCCTGTATAGTTGCTGTATTGTCCGCCTGGCGTCCCCTTTCTACCCTAAGGCTTATGGGAACCGACAGGACTTTAACTGGGTGATCTTCACGAAGCACTTTTATGCTAATACGCTCTCCTAGCCTATCCCCTACCCTTACGGCCCGTTCCTTTGCCTATTGGTCCTTTAGGGTAACTCTAATGTCTCCACTCCTAAGGTGTTGGACTGCGACGGCGTTATGGACCTCCTTGCGAATCTCCGTAAGAACTTCTGTTTCTGATTATCCCCTAAGTTCCTCTGCCTTTTCTGTATTTGGTCGTATTGTGATTATATGCCCGGTTATTGTCTTTAGGGGGGTAGGTTCCCTGTGCTATGGGAGCGCAGCTACGGCGGCCCAGGTGCGGTTTGCCTGTGGGGGGGGGTTTTATTTATCTTCGATTTTGTTTAGCTGTTGGAGGATTTAATTGAGGGTTTGCTGGAGGGGCGCCTAAGGTTTGCTGGACTGGAGCCATTCTGCTAGCTGCATTAGTTTGTAATGGCTAACAGATGCTCCCCCATAGTTCCGGATACTAGACGCGTCCAAAAGGCTTTGTATTTTGTCAGATGCCTTCTTAATCGGGGTATTTCCGCTTTCTGGTGTGGTATTCGCCCGTCCTTGTTGTTATTGTGGGGGGCCATTGTTGGGTATGGGTCTGGCGGTCGCGCGCGACTGCGTACCACCGTCGTTCCACCTGTGCCTCCCCTATAATGCATGCATCTTAGGGGATTATTAGGGTGTTTTTTAGGGTTCTTTTGGTTGGTTTGGTCTTTTTAGGCCGGGTGCAGCAAGAGCTCCAAAAGTTCTATGCTAGGTCGCTAATATTAATTAAATAATTTCGTTTAAGATGCCTCTGGAAATTTATAGTAACTATTATACTATACTTGCAGTCTATAGACTTGCAGTAATAGATTTTTTTTCCATTTTCATCTTGCGCTGGCTTATCTTCATACAGTTCTCGGGTATATAGAAGGATTGGGCTTTAATATTTCCCCTTATTCTAAGAAGAAAGCTTAATTAATTAAAGAGTATTTGTAATCTGGAATAGATCTACTTTAGAGCTTATTTTTTATACAATGTAAAAGGAGAGCTTTAGCTTAAAATTATTAATATGGGAATGCCAAGCCGCTAATCTAATTATGGTTGGATTATAATCGGATTACGGATCGATAATCCAATCACAATCTAATCAATAATCTTATCTGATTGCAATCAGTTTGATCGTTTACAACCCTGTCTTAAATCCAGTTCCTTCGCCCTCTTCGCTCATTTTCTGCGGCCTTAAGAGCTTTCGTTGATGGCGTTGGATTTCCGCGCAAATTGGGGCCCATATTTACTATTGAGATAGTTTGGTTTGCTGCGGGGCTGTTAGAGGTTCGGTTTACTTAAAAGGAGCGGTAAATGGACTGCGTGTTTTGACAGGTTAGTTTTTGATATTCCCGGTTAATCGAGCTTGCCCAGTATTATGTTGAAGGTATAAGGGAAGAGAGAATTAGGTGTAAAAAAGATTAATTTAAATTTTCTTGTTTAGTGAATATATTGTCTCTTAAATAAATTACATAGGTAAACTGCAGGCCTACTGGGCTTATCGTGAGAAATTGCACGCTTTGTCATTCACTCTTTCACTTAGGCGGAGAGGTCGCGCAGTGAGGTTATCTATATTCAATATCAATATGAGGCCGTATTGATATTGGTGTTGAACCGTCAACTTATATTGACATTATATTGAATATTGAATGTTGAGCCAAGCTTCCATCCGTGCACAGGCATTTAGACGCTACAAACCCCCCCTATACGCCCTCTGCCTATCCCCTACTTATTATCTATACTACTACCTATAATATACCCTTAATTTATCTATGTAACTATGTAAAATAGTAAAGTAGTGCCATATTTATATAAAATATTCAATATTCAATATACTAAATATTGACACTTGTCGTATTGATATTGAATATTGAACGTCAATACGCAATATTCAATAATCGCTAATCAATATTGAATATGGATAACCTCACCGAGGTCGCGGAGCGTACAACGCAGTTCATCACCGTCACGAGCTTTCTCATTAAGCTAAATTATTCACCTTGCTCACATAGAGTAGGGGGTGCCTAAGCCACAATTTGCATTTCACTAACACTCATGCTGTCTGTCCAAACATTCTTCCGATTAGCAAACGATGGGATTCGGAGGGCCGTGTCGAACAAGACGATCAAGGATGAGAACTCTGGTCTATTGCAAGAGGCCTAGAGCCTCATTAAATACACGAAAATGGGTGATCTAAACTTAATATGGTAGTGGTTGACGCCAGGCCGACAGGCCGGGACAAGAGGAGGTACTAATACCTAAGGCACGTGAAGATGTATCTTGAGTTGGGCATTGGTAAATCGCTACCCTAAATATTGTACAACTCGGTAGGTCAGATCATGTTTCGAGTGCAAGGACCGCTAATTTAATTTTACATTTCAATACTCTTGCAGCCTATTCACGCCCTTGGTTCTGTACGGGCGTAGCACCTAGTAAGCGTTAGCACATCCATATCAGACTATATGCAGCTCGAAACATGCAACTGATACTTCTTCAACAGCTCCCAGGGAGAAGTGGGAAAGAAGCTTACCAAGTACCCAACCCAAACCACTCGCCAGTCCCCCCGTCACTGCATTAGCAACCATATCTCTCTTTCTAACCCTCCCACTTTCCTCGCTACCCCCAATACTCCCAGCTTCACTTCCGAAGTCAGATGAAATGCGGGAACTTTCCAGCCCCTCCCCAATACCAGTCTTTCCCCTACTCCCATCCCCACTCCCATCGACTCCACTGATGCTTGCGCCCCGAAGCGGAAAAGCACTTCTCGAAAACGCGGCCGCAGCGCCCTTAGCTACATCAAACAGTCCCATGGGCGCCTCTTCCACAGCGCCCCTGCCGACTTCGCGACGAGGTTGCACCGCCACCGTTTCGTTTGTAAAAGCGCCCGGAAGCTTGCGGTCTGCTTGGTCATTGAAGCGTTGGTCAGCCTCAATCTCACGTGCAAGAACCGCTATCATTTCGGCTTCACACTGCTGCCACACGTCCAATACTTCAGGTAAGTGAGACGATGGAGCGAAGAGCAGGGCTTGGGAGAGCAATTCCATTCTTTGTTCTAGCCTCCTCAACCCCAGCGGAACGGACGAACCCGCGGAGGTATGTGACTCGGACAGGGAAGAAGACTGATGTCGGCCGGCAAGAAAAGCAACACGCCAGGAAACATCGTCTTCATCTTCTCTCCCCTGTTGGCGGCGATGAGTGGAAAGCACTAGTACAGAGGGCCTGCGGCTTGAGGGCGAGGAAGTTGATGTGAGGTACACGGAACCAGGAGGGGGTGATAGACGGTTCACAACGTAAGAGTACGCAGTCTCTAAGTCATCTTCAGCAAGGGCAGCTTCAATGGCCATACCGATGATACGGCGCTCTGCAGTGCTCTTTCGCTTTTCCAAATCGGCCGGGAAAAGCTCCATAGCTAGGTCCGAAGCTTCTTCAGATAGGCTGTTAGGAGACGATATTACAAGGTTCTGGCCAATCGAAACGAGATCATCAAGATGAGTATAGCTTCTCGGGTTCTGGTCAAGTACTCTCTCAAGCAGGGATAGTGGATCGGCACTGACACGAATGTTTACGGGCTGAAAGGGAACACCATGCTGAAGTGTTAGAGAGTAGAACGAGAGAGCATGTGTGGCGGAGAGAAGGGCTTTGCTGCGGCAGAAGGAAACAGACGTCGAGAAGTAGAGATCAAATGCGGAAATTCTATTGAGAAATTAGCACGGCATAAAAATGCTCACATATAAAAAGTCGGTCCCATTTTGCTTAAGAAAGATTATTGGTGAGGATGACCTACATATCTGAAGCTTTCTTCATGCCACCCCTTGTTCGGTTTCCATTGCTAGCATTATCGTAGTGACGCATCGCCGATTCTAATACCACATTTTCAATATCATTCATGGATAAATGATGCTGACACTCGGATGATTGAAGATAAGTTCTGATAGCTAGGCCGTAATCTGTGAAGAAAATTCTATGTTAGAGTTTCTAGAAATCATATCACCCAGGAAACGCGAGCGGGCGTAATCTTGCCGATAGGATTTATACAGAGTACAAGCGTGACTTACGATTGCCTTCCAAAAGGGCCCTGAGTATCTCACTCTCAAACAATTTTCTCTCGATCTTTCCAAATACCCCGAACCCATGGAATGTGGTCTCATTCATATCCGTTCCCCAGTTCCATAACCATGTTAGCCTACTTCGAATAAATTCCCATTGCTCATCACTCTTTCTTGGCCCTGTACCTAACGTATGCAGCATTTTTTGCAGCAGTGAGAACTGTTCATCGCCATCGCAGTGAAAACGAAGCCTCGCTACATTTCTAATGGAAGCAATATGATGTAAGCCTGTAAACAGATATGCGGAACAGACCAACATTTGGAGGATGCGGAAAGTCTGAGGCTCGGGTTTTGTGAGAGGATTATCGGGTTGCAGAAGGATTTCCAGCTGGAGAAAGGCAGTAGAGATTTCAGGGAAATTTGGCAACGAAGGGTCAATTTTTGGGAAAAGATCGATATTAGTCGTGAGATCTGGCGGTGTTTCAAAATCCAGGAGGGTTGCCAATCGAACTAAAAGACTGTGAGAACCCTCAATCGTGGCTTGGGTGTCAGCGTCAACCGTATATACACTGGCTAATGCCGATTGAGCATATCTTAGTTCGAGCGTGCGCTGGAGCTCCTCACTGAGGTATTCATGCCCGTCTTCATAACCTCCTAAATCCACGTCTCCCGGACCATCCCAATTCTCTATAGCACTAGTGACAAGTGGGAAGTTTTTCGGCGCAGTGCGTACAAGCCAAGCGAAAAGATACTCCCAGTCTTCTTTCGTGGCTAGTTCATGGAGAGCAGCGGTACCATCCAGGTTGCCTCCCTGGCTACGTTCGTGTCCACCATCCGCAATTGGCCGCCCCCGAGCTATGTTTAACTTTCTCCTTTTCCTCTCATTATGCCCATACATCCATGGGCCTACTAGCCCTCTGATGTCTCGACCTATGGTATCTGTGTCGGTTTTGATGTCATGTTTCGACTGCTCGTGATTGGAGAGGAGAGTCTCAACGGCTCTCGTCTCACTGAGCTGATCAAAGGCTTCCAAAGAGGGAATGGAGGTCTGCGGATAGTATTCATAACCGAGCCGGAGAAGAGGCAAGGCTGTCGATATGAACCAGGTTCTAAGATACTCAGATTGACTAAGGAAAGGCACAATAAGCTGGGGGACAAAGTTCAATAGGCCGGTCTCCTCGTCAATGCGATGCGCCCGATGAATAAGAAAGAGTGTAAGAGGGTCGTGTGGAGGATCAGGAGGGCATGACGGATGCGCCAATGGCAGGAGGTGCAGCTTGTGTAGTCTTTTACGAGCCTGTGCATCGGATAGTTCCTTCACGGGCGATACGTCGAGAGAGGCACTATTCTCCCGCTCGTCCAAGTTTATCCAAGTCGCAGATTCGTGGATGTAAGTAGTGTAGGAAGATGGTTCAACACTCTCGGGAAGGTAAGTAAGGATAATTCGAAGGGTGAGTTTAAGATCAAAGGCGTCCTGCCTGGAGGCTGTCAGTGTATGCAGTGCGGTGACGTTAGACTCGGTGGCATAATGGACAGCAAGCAAGACGCAGTGGGCAACCGATAGCTGTTGGGCTTCGGCCATGAGGGTTTAAAGCTAGCTTTCGGTAGTTTCAGGGCATAAACACGGCCTTCATTGTAATGTATAGCTGAAGAAGAGGGGAAAGGGTATGGTTGCTTTCAAGCTTTATGTGCTTCACAGCAACTTCCTGGCTTCCATAGTTTGTTCCACGTTTCTAGCCTCGTACGCACAGGCCTGCCTGCTATCAGCCACCATCAGCCACAGACCCCAATTCCCGCACATCTTACGGTAAAAGTACATTAGTTATATTAACAAGACAGAGCACTACAAGCAAAGTCGTTCAGGACCTTAAATGCCTAATGTTCATGTACAGTTTACTCTACGAGCATTCCTTCATCAACCTCCCAATCCTTCCAACTTGCCTGGTCGAATCCATTTGGCCTACTTGACCTCAAGAATCCAATCCAAGTCCCCTCAATATCTACAACCGGCTTAACAGCCTTGACAGAAGCACGAAATCCACGGCTATAGCATTCCTGCATGTGTCTATCCCCAAACAACTCAGGATGCACCCTCCGCATCGTCTTCAGCGCCCTCTTCCCAACTTCATCTACAGAATCATGGTGCCTCAGCTCAAAGAACTCAGCATCATGCGCCTGCCTAAGCTGAGCCATCATCTCGGAGGAGTATAGACCGAGCTGGAGCAAATATATGTCGTACTGACACAATGACGTCGTGCCATAGTAACTCCCTCCATACTTTGCGCGCTTGTAGAGGCCTACAAGCGCTGCGATTGTGCCCATGCACCCAGTCCCATAGTCACTCATAGGAAATGGAGGTACGACAGGCTCATTCAGGCCCATACTCAGCCCTTGGTACCATGCTACCCCGGTCACACAGTCTGCAATCTGTTGCCAGCCAGGGCGCGAAGCCCATTCGCCAACGTGCCCGAAGCAATCTTCAGCAACGTAGACGATACCGCGTTGTCGGTGCTTGGTGAGTTCTACTATCTGCTTAGGGCCGTATCCAAGGCGCTCAAGCGATCCAGGGCGGTAGCCGTCCAGGATTACGTCGGCGGACTGCAGTAGGTCCTCGAAGGTCTTACGATCCCGAGAATCACGTAGGTTAAGTTCTGCGGTGTGCTTTCCAAGATTGCCATCGACTTGAAAGAATGGGACATCGCTGAGGTTTGGGGAAGTAATCTTGATTACATCAGCGCCATACTCTGCAAGACCGCGACCGATTGCGGGACCGGCGATGATGCGGCAAAGCTCCAGAGCACGAATGCCGGACAGGATTTGTGGTTTTGGTGCTCTTGATGCGGTGCACGGGAACGGCGCTGGAGGGGAAACTATCTCCAAGGTATCGACTCTCCATGGGGGCTCTCGAATGAGATCTCGACCCTAATGTAGCGTCAGACCACAGCGTGAATATGCACACACAGTTTTTCATGAGTCATTACGTGACTAGTTGCCTCGAACTCCTCCCATTTTAGGCATGTAACGCCCGCCTGCTTGGCCTCTGCGTTCATCTCTTCTAACTCCTTGGCGCTGAACTGCTTCACATGATCCTCGATGAGCTTGATACATTGGTGGTAGTCCGTCATGTCCGGGCGAAACCCTTTCAGTCCGACCATGTTTAATGCGGTTGTAGCTTCTAGCGACCCATGCAGGTGAAAATATTCGCTAGGGTTCTTTGTTTCGTAGAGATTCGCTGAGAGCCTGCGGTAGAGGATTGACTGAGCTTTGAGGAGATCGGTATCTTGAAGAGGATCAATTGATACTGGCGAGTATGTCTCGAGTATGTCTTACCCTTGAGTAGCGTCTTGACGTTGGGATGTGCCTTATTCATACCACCCACTGTCGCAAGATATGTAGAGAACAGGAAGGCCGATGCTCGTTCCCAATCCACAACCATCTTCCGCTTCCGCTCGCCATAAGCAAGGTCTGCTATTCCCGCTGCCACTCCAGCCTCAACTGCCTTAAGAGCCGATATAGCTTCTGTTTGCTTGAAGGGACTTGGGAAGTACGGACTTCCCGTGTTAGCAATAGTAAAGTCGACATTGGTGATGAGCGCATAACATTCCTGCGGTATCTGGCCTTTGGCGAGTCGGAGCAAGAGCTGTAGAGATTTCCGAGTCTCATCTAGCATCAAATAGCGGGGACCGTCGGTCCCATTAGTGCCAGTCACTCCATGATGGATATTATGACGGTTATTCTCTGGTCCGCTAGAGGCGACCATTATGTTCGAAACAGTCGGTCTTAGTCTTTCTTATCGAGGTAAGGTTAGACTCGGGCGAAGCAGAGAGGAGCGAGATATCAAAGCAATATTCTAATAAGCCGGAGGCCGCCTTGGGCGATATTCGTAGATTATATACATTGTCGGAGACTAGTACAGCGCTACCCGAATGCTGATCAGATGTGGGATGGGTACATGCGGGATGTAACCAGTGGGTAAAGCTGTCAGAAAGGTGGTGCATCTTCCGAGTACTTCCGACAACAACTTTGGAAAGCCGCAACGAAGCCCAACGACAAGCTCCTCGCACCGTCGACACACGGGCTGCATTTGCCCACTGCCAGCGAGACGAGGGGCCAGCATTAGGCCAATATCAGGCGGATATCAGGCCAATATTAGATTCTGTACTAAACGAGGAATTCTTAAGCCCGGCGCAGCCTTACAGGCCGATTGCCAATCGCTCCCGCATCCGACGCTTACTGCTCCATCTCTCAATCGCCTACTGCCTGCATCCGAAGCTCGACCAAGACCCTCATTAAAACACCCATACAGCTCTCGGCCATGACCCGACCGAAGGTTCCACCAGACCAAAGGCAGCGCACCGCTCAGGCTTGTGAGAGCTGCAAGCGAAGAAAGCAGAAGGCAAGTTGTTTCAGTCCTCGTTGGATCATCCAAGCTGCCAACCTGACAATTTTAATCCTTGTATTTGATATGACCAGAGCATTGGGGGATTTGCTTTCAAGCTTGCTAAAGGAATGCATCTACTGCGATGCCGTATGCTCCCGAATTGATGTAACCTCTACAGCAAAATGACCGTGTTTGTTTGCTTGATCCCTTTCCTCAATGCTTCCATGCTCTCTTGCGTTGTCCAATAATCGTAATAAGTTCTGCAATGCAACACTGCCGGAGCTTCCCATAATATTCTTTTTCAGCCACATTGAACCTTCTGCGTGACCGCGAGTTTTGGCGGCAATTCCGAGCATACAAACTAACAGCATTCAAAAGTGTGATGGTCTGTGCCCATGTAATACCTGCGAAAAGGTATTCTTCTCATTCGTATTTCTCCCAGCCATCAAGACTTACGCATCGACTTTCAGCGCAAATTTACCTGCATTTATTCCGAGCGAGATGCAGCCTCACCATCTGAAGGCTCCTCTGCGAAGAAAAGAATGCTCGAGGACGGGGAAGCCGACCAAGACCATGATTTTTCTCACGATGGAGATGGCTCTACAGCGGATACTCTATTCAATGGACACACCTCTCATTCGTCACACTCGCATCATGCTCCCATATCCCCCTCGCAACAAAATCAAGGAAGTTTTACAGCACCAGACGCCAACGTTCACCCTGAAGAAATGGGACCGAAACATGAAGATCCACGCAAGCCTGTGGATGAAGGCAATACTATGGAAGCTGCTGCAAGGTCGCTGCAGCAATTTGCGGCTGGTCCGCCAACCGAAGAGCAGCCGACGTTCATATCACGTGGTACAAGCCAGAGCGGACAGGATGAGGAGGCTGTCGTCTATACACAGACACGGATGCTCCAAGATCCCACTGGCAGACTACGTAAGTCAAACTAATTCATATTTCGAATAGCTTTACGTTGGGGATTTGCCTTTTAAGTTTTCGTTTGCTTCCTACTATCTCTACATAAACCTCCCTCGAGGCTTTAGGGGCCTCCTGTCTAAAATAACTAACCAGCAACCCGGCAGTGTATGTTGGAGATTCAGCGACACTGTCTTTTCTGCAGCTTTTGCGGATGATGGTAGAAAATGTTGCTGGACCGTCAACTTTTACAAACGATCCGCAGAGGCACAAAATTGTAGAAGGGCAATTCTCACTTCAGTCTAGCGGACGTCACACCCATTTACTGCCTAATAAAAGGACCGCAGTTATTTTAGTGGATGCATTTTTCATCAATACACATGGCTTCCTCCAGGTTTTTGAACGGCAAATATTCCTTGGAGAACTGGAACGTTGTTACTCTGATCCACTCTCAACAGAGCCTTCATGGCTCTGCCTACTGAATCTTGTCTTTGCCATTGGACTTATGCTAGCTACGCCGCGGCCAGGAAACAACGAATCGGTGACAATTCAGAAATTGCGAAGCGAGCGCCTTGACAGAGCGGAAGTTTTCTACCTCAACGCCAAGAGTCTCAGCGATCCGATGACAGGGTTTGAGGATGCAGACTTCTGGTCTGTTCAGGCCTTACTGCTAATGTCCGTGTATATGCTGGCGAAATCAAAAAGAAACACGGCGTTTGCATTACTAGGGATGGCTGTCCGATCTGCGTATGCGCTTGGATTACATCGTGAGGAAACAATGGTGATTTTCAGTCCTGAGGAGCAAGCTGCACGTCGAAACCTCTGGCGTTCACTCTTCGTCGTAGATCGGTTCCTCTCCTGCTCCCTAGGCCGACCCACCGCCATATCTGAGGATGACTGCAGTGGCGATACTCTGCGCCCTCCTAACACTCACGGTGATACTGACGCATTCGGTTTCAACGCCACATTCCCTTCCACCTCTACATTCAACCAAACTAGCGCCTTCGCCCTTGAAGCTGCTGTCCGTAGTTGTTCCGTCATAGGTAAAATCTTGAAACGTGTTTATCAGCAGCGCAAAATCAGCACACGCCTTGCGCAAGAAATCGCCGATATCTGCAAACTCTGGCCGAAAGCTCTAGCACCAAGCCTGCACTGGCGTCAAGCAGCCACCGCATCCCCTAGCCAGGGTATCGCGATTCTACACGTCAACCTCTTTTACTGCCATTCCATCATATTACTCACCCGGCCATTCTTCCTATTTATCCTAAACGCAGAGGCGCAAAAAGATGTCACACAAAGCATGACCGGTGTACGCCCAGGTCGTAATTACAGCCGTATGGAGAAATTCTGTGAGGCTTGCGTGATCGCATCAACACATACCATCGTACTTGTCCAAAACGCATTTGAGGCAGGATATCTGCCGCGCCGCAACCCTACAGTAATCTACTTCCTCTTCGCTGCCACATTAGTCATCCTTGCCAACGAATTCACCTCCCTTTACACGAACCTAACTGAAGACCAATGCATCCTCAACGCGGTCGCAGTAATGGCATACTGTGCCGAGGGGGACCAGCAAGCAAGCCGCCTCCTTTACATCCTCAGCACATTCCGGGACGCTGTTGCCGCCCAACGTGCGCATAAAAATCGCAGCCACACGGGGATGATGGGTATGGGCTCAATCACAGCACAGATGTACGCTACATCACAACAGCAACCTCATATTTCTAGTCCGCTGCACACGACACATCAGCCTCCGCTCCACCAAACGCCGGCCCACGTATACCCAGACTTACATCGCTCCCCATATTTAAATACCGACTACGCCACCCAAACTCGCCGTGCCCCGTCTTCACACCCAGACCATACTCAAAACCCTGCGCCACCCCAACAACCCTCCGCCTCCATCGGGCCTCCACAGTCTACGGCCGGCAATCCCCCGGGCCTAGCCTTCAACCCCACCTTCTCGCGCCCCATTTCCCTCAGCAATGTCCTCGACCTCTCGGCCCTCGACGCCGCGCGGGCTCCCAGCCTGCACTCGGAAGAAAGTAGCGGGCCGGACGAGGACATTGATTTCGACGCCCTCTGGGCCTGGCCGAGCAGTACGCCGGCGCTTGGGAGCCCGCGCTTCGGCGCCGATGCCGCGGCCGGCGTGCAGGGCGCTAGCGAGTTGGCCGTGCCCCTTTTCGCTGTCATCAGCGGGAATGAGAGGCCGAGGGGGAAGACTAGTGGCGATGTAACGAGCTGAAGTTTCGTGTTTGATATGGATCCTTCGGTATTTAGGCTGGGGTTTATGTATGATATGAGTATGGATGGCCATTTTGGTTCAGGAATGGATAAACCCGAGAAGGGCTTTGGGAGGGTTGGGATTAGTTAGACTGGATAAGTGAAAGGTGGGTGTACGTAAGCAGTAAATAGGTGGGTCAATACCTGTGTAAAATATTTATAGGCGTGCTAGTGAACAAAAATAAACCCCCCGCTCGCTAAGGGGGACACATCGATTCTTCATGATGCACGTATTTGCGTTCCTCCCGAAATGAATCAGATCAAGAAACTAATATATTGAGCCGACTCAATTTAACAGAATAGACATAGTAGCAGGTCCAGGTGCTGATGATGTGGCCCATTCATCTCTCTTCTCACCCTAACGCCGTAGAACGCAAATATAGGAGTGAACCACAAAGGAGAAGCCGCTTGCAGGGGGGGGATATCCATATCTCCATTTATTTCCATCAGCCAAATCATGCAATACTATACCATGCTAACAAGGAGTTTTACGAAATGATGCCCATGCAAATAAAATCGCTAGAACACACAAAAATCGACGAATATACCGCAGCCTCTGGCTCCTTCATTTCGGAGAACCCCTCAGCTGCCCAAGATACCCCCATTTCCAAAAGGCCCAACCCACGAACTCAGCCAAAAGAGATACTGCCTCGCCTTAACTGGTGCTCAGAGGGTTGCCTTCTGCCTCCCCAATCTCTTGCTCCTTCTCGCTCAATGGAGATGGTGGCATGGCGACAGCTTTGCAAGTTTCGCAAACCAGCATACCGCAATTCGTGCACTCATATGCAAAGCTAAATGGCGAGTCCTTTGTATCCATATGATCCTGGTGAAGCCTAGAGGAATTAGTAAGAGAAGTGAGATTCGGCACAAGGTGGAGCGGAACATCGCTTTTAATAGATATGGGCGCAAAAACTTCTGAAAAGGTGGCGTTCAAGTGTGGAGCAGAAGATGAGACAAGTGTAGCAGAAAGATTCGATGTAAGCGGGACCGGGGAGCTTGCTGTGGTGTGCGCCGAAAATGAGGATGAGCGGGCCGGGGCAGAAGAAACATCCTCGAGCATGACTAGGTCGCCTTCAAAATCCACGATAGCAGGAGCTGAACTAACATCAGCTGAAGAGCTACCTAAGCCGTAGTCGAGACCTAGATCGAGATGCCAGTGCATGCCCTCGTGTGATGGGACCGCCGCATCACACCGTATGTGGTCTCGAGCTACATCTTGCGCCGTTTGTCCATCGATATGCGCATTACCAACCGACTGCCTTCCCATCCCACCAACTCGGGCATTTCTCCCACGTCCTCGGCCTATTCCTCTTAATCTGTTTGCAACATTTCTGCTCCATCCTGCAACCATCTTCACACCTCCGGGACTGACTTTCTTTGGCAGGTTGACTTCTGGGTACACAGCGCTCCAGCACCTCGAGCATTCCATGCCAGCAGCCGTGGCTGTGCCTTTTATAGTGTCTTCGAAATCGACCTTGGCGGTGACAAAGGAATGTGAGCAGAGCCAGGCGCGGTCGGGCGGTTCTTCGCCTGGTTCGTTGCCGAAAAAGAGGCCACGGGATTCCCAGTAGGCAGGAGAGCCAGCGTCAAGGTTACGGCGTCTAGGCACGGGATTTTCAGAGGGGGCTGGAGGGTTAGGGTCGGGCGGGCTGATTGGATGAACTGGGTGCTCGTCTGGGTGCGGCGTTAGGGGACGAGTTGTGGGAGTGATTGGCGTATCGTCCATAATAGCTGTGATGATACTGGCAGTGTCCGAATCCTCTCCGTCCTCATCAATATTTTCATCGTCATCTTCATAGCAATTTCCCCCGCATTCATCCATAGGCATTTGGCATACCCAACACCACTGCGCACCGCAGAGGCACTGCATATGATTGCAGCCGAGCATGCGTCTAACACCGTGGCGGCATTTTGGGCAACGTTTATAGCCCCACCGCTTAAGGATTGTGGCTGTTTTCTCATCAATACCGAAGGGCATTTCGATACAGGGAGCGCCGGGATGAGAGAGTTGGCGGCATTTTAAGCATATATCGGCGCTGCACTTTGGGCACGCAACCGTGGGGAGTTTGAGGACTTCAATGACCGAATCGGCACGTTGCTTGCCAGCTTTCTTAGTAACCGGTGCGGGTGGTATAAGACGGTTGGGGACAAATGCGGAACAAGTGGGAATAGGGCAATATATAGGATCCGGTGTACTCCATTCCTCGTATTTCTCTCTGTGGCTTTGTTAGTCTTAATTGATTTATACTAGCGCAGAGGTGGTCAAATTGGAAGAAACAAACCTATATTCCATGGCCTCTGCCTTGGACAAGAATGGCAAGGCAAAGTGCAATTGGAGCATATTACAACAGCGTGGAGGCATCCGAGAAGGATCCTTACAGGCCTTAATGAACATGTCCTTGACACAGCTAGTGCAATAGATGCTACGGCAGGTGCGACAGGGACGAAGAACCGAAGAGGGCTCTTGTTCGGCAGTGAACTGGTCGCAGCAAACTATGCAGCTGACGTTGGATGGAGGTGGTTTTTTTGGTGATTGAACAATGATCGGAGGAGCACCGGCCTGCATAGGAGGCGGCGGAAGAGGTGGAGGTGGCGGAGGCATGGGAACCGGGATGTGCTGGGCCAACGGAGCAGGCGGCGCTGATTGGCGTCGTTCCTCAAGGAAGTTCAAAAGGCGTCCATGGCGGCCTTGGTCAGCAGAAGAACCGTATGCATCAGTGAAGCGGCGTTCAAGTGCGGGAGGCGGCGTCGAATCTGACGGAAACGAGGACGCTTGGATGGCTTGGTTCTGGAAAGGATTGGAGAAGCTGTGACTATCTACATCGGCAGTGTGAGCATAGTTGGGAGGGCCGAGAGGGAGCTGAGGATTCATGGCAGCGAACGAGTCGGTGTTGGTAAAATCCAGGGAGAAAGGCTCGCAATGATCAATGGATGTCATGATTGTCGGCGGTAATGAGTGTCGTGCGGCTGTTGTGGTGTTCTGGGGCAGCGAGATGGACAGTGAGTTGAACGAGGCCGAGCGAGAGCGACGCCTGTCGACAGCCCTTGATAATTTGGAGCCCATGTTTCAGTGACGAAGCTGGCGGGAAGTCAGAAAGATGGTCCTGCTTCGCATCTTTGAGCCGCAAGGCTCCAGACGTTATAAAGGTATTTTTGCCCGTTATTTTGTTGACTCACCGGCCAGCGATGATTGCGTCGGGTCAGCACCGACTTGTCATAGCCAGAGCAGCTAGAGCAGCTTTCCGAGAAGGGCCTGGGAGGTGCTGCGAAGAGCCCACCCTAATACCTAGATGGAAAGGGCTGCAAAAGGGCTGAAAGCTCGGTGGGTTAAGCGGCGAGGCGCCGGCTACCGGGGGGGAAGAGTTTTGAGCCGGGCGGTTGCCTGTCGTTGCGTGCCAAAATATGTGCGGGGCGTGACGGGGAGGGCAGAAGGAGAGGCAGGTAGCAGGTAGCAGGTAGCAGGTAGCAGGTAGCAGGTGGCAGGTGGCAGGTGGCAGGTGGCAGGTAGCAGTTATCAACACGCAAAATAACTGCAATGCTGCTGGCTGCTGCTCTTACCCTCTCTCTCTGAAGCTCTCTGAAGATCTCTGAAGCTCTCCAGCACCCTCGTTCCTTTTTGTTGTGTTTGGGTTCTGTCACCAGTATTCAACCCATTCATGTCTCCACCCCAATCTCTGTGGATTAAAAGCACCAGATACACGACAGAACCAGGAGCTGACATGGCAACTCCACACTGGCTCTTCCCAAGCCTTATGTGCGCTACTACTAACATTGGACTGTGAGAAAGGCCAGCAGCGGGCATGATGGGCATGATGCACGTTCAGGCATTGAAGGCTCCCAGCTTTTCTCCTCCGAGTCGCACAGGCAGAAGAGTTGAAGTGATGTCGTTCAATCAATCAAGAGCCGGCTAGGCCAGCCCAGATCGAGGGTCCCCAGAACACCCAGCTTTGGCCACGCCCCTAGTAGAAAAATATACTAGTCTCGCTTACTGACTGTGCCAACGAGCCTCATCCCTCGCATCTCGCATCCATCACCCTACATCATTCCCCGCCAACAATGACTGTGCATCGTCTATTTTTATTGAATATGATTTTGCCCTCCCTACTATGCTACGACTCACCGCCTCTACTTCGCATAGCCTCCCAGCTCCCAGCTCCCAGCTCCCAGCTCCCAGCTCCCTCCAGCCTCCAGCCTCTAGCCTCTAGCCTCTAGCCTAACTTCCAACTCTACCAACTCATCCTCTACCATATACGACAAGCCCCAAGCCACGAACCCTTTCGCTGCTCAACTATGCTTCCAATCACTTCTAAACGATCACAACCATACCCAGGACGGTTTCCACATCTGAGAGCACCGCGAAACTTCCATACATAGCGAGATATTATCGCAGAAATACGCGCGCCCATAGCGTGGATTATTTAACTCAGGTCACCCCCTCCGAGATGCCCTCCAGCGTTTTCTGTCCCCATCGTAGAGAACTCGGTTTGCCGGAAGTGACCCCAACAATAGAATTCCATATGGCACCATCACAAGCTTCCTGCTTTGTATATGAGGCTTTGAATTCGCTCGAGGGCCCCCCGTGTCTCTGGATCCTATCCTGGAAATGAGCTAGGCGTGCCTTAAAGGATTAATCGGCTAGGCTTATTTATGCCTCCTCAATTTCTTTTATGCGGTTCAGGAATCTCCGGCACTTCTCACAGCTCCTAAACAATTTATGGACGCGTCGGGGGTAGGAGCTTTTTCACTTACCTTTGGTCTCCTACTTGCGGACGCGTCCTTATTTCACTGTATCCATGCTTACGGTTGTGTTTGTGTAAGACTTAAGGTAACTTTCGTTCGGGTCATGTGCAACTGTAATTTTTGGAACTCGATTACCATTGACAGAAGTAATTGAGCCCTTTCTGGGTACGTCACGCCAATCGTAATGAGAACAATACGATCGTTACATGCTTTAGAATCAATTCAAAAATCGTACACTGTTTCTGAATCACTAACCATGAAGTATCAAACTAATCACTGCTGCCTTCACCGCTACAATGCATTGCAGAGTTGACGGCATTCAAGGCGATCACGGCGGTCAGTTTCGTTGTCACGGTCGGGAGGGCGGTTCAGAATTCGTATACGGCATCACCATTATCGCACATCTCAACAAGATGGTACAACACAGTGTTTTTGTCAAGAACCTTTGTATTGCTTCACTCTCGGGTCAGGGCCCGGTATGGCCACGGCGCATCACAACGCGCAAACCGCTCGTATTCGTACGGATTACTCCAATCCACCTTACTCCAACCATGCCCTTCCCACCCTTCCCACCCCTTCTCCTCGTATTTCCGACGTTCCTCCTCCGCATTTTCCTCACGAGCCTTTTTCAATTTCCTTCTGATCCTTCTGCCACTTCTCGATCTTTCTGTATTGCCGCCATGCCTTAAAAATAAGGATGACACACATCTTGTCGGTGCCTTCAAGAGTCCGACTCGAAAGTATTTGCAGTTGTTTATAGTTGAGGAAAGTATTGGGAAGCTGTAATCAACTTTTTAAACGCTGCAACGGCAGAGGGACGTAGACTGGTGCCGCGCCTTCGTCGAGAGAAGATTATGCTTACAATCGCCTCCAACGACGGGCTCTTCCTTCAGTGGTTGTCTTAGTGGTAGCAAAGAAGGATGGGTAGAGCCATTGAATGGGCACAAGGGTTACAGAAGGGTCGCAGGAGGAACGGCATTTTGTCTTCAACGCCACGCAAGATGGGTGGGATCAATTCGGTACCAAGCATGATCGAACTCTATTTTACCATCCCATAAGTCGAGATTCGCAGAAGTGCAGCTCTACTTCCAACTACGTCCAATTCCGAAGCCCATATACAAGTTCGATCTCATCGCTAACAGTGCTTTTATCATTATTCAACATTAATATGAGACCGTATTGAAGTTGATATTGAAGACGATTTCGTTATTGAATAGATTACTGAATATTGAATCTGGATTGCGTATACATAGAGCCTTGACATGGTAATCAAGCTCCGTACGGCTCCAGGCTTTGGTAGAGCTCTAAAATACGACAGCTCTCACCGCTATCGTCAACTTCGCCGCCACAAGCCTCCCCTCGGCTATAATACTAAGCAGCCAACTTTTTAAGTCTTAGTGTTCGATATTCTGTAAAATTAAGTTTAATATTTATATATTTTAACTTTAGGGAAGCGGTAAATGGACACCCCCTAATTGATACACGGACACCCCCCACTGATTGAGTTTAGTTCTTTCCTGATTAAGTTAGAATATCACGTGAATTTAAAGTTGTTTGCATTATCTGCATTAGTGCGCTCGCGCCTGCACCCACGCGTATATACCCGTTATTCTGTTCAAATACTCATGGCCCGCGACGAGTCGACGTATCAACGCGAATAGAGCCAGCTGGGCGGCCGCGGCGGCGCTCAACAGTTAGAGTGGGGTAATGTTTTGGGTATGTGCGCGCGACGAGCGCGGGGACGGGCCAGGGCGCCGGCGCATGCGCGATCACGGGTTACCTCAGCAAGCTCAGACCATAGAATCAATTAGCGGACATACGTATATCCGCAAGCGGATATCGCTAACCTTTTTTGTCAAAAAGTCGATTCTATGGTCTGAGGGGCTTTCGCAAGGTTTCTTAGGCGATCCGACTTGTTTTGTATGTAGAGCAGTCACCTTCTTTAACGAAATTGATCTACACCTCCACAACAGCTATTATCTTAGAAATACCGTCAAATTAATCCGCAGAAGCAGCTCTATAATCGATGAACTTTTGGGCCTTATATATACACCCGTTGCGACGTCCGTTGCGACGTTCGTTGCGACGTTCGTTGCGACATTCGTTGTGACGTCTTTTGCCTAAATTTGTATGGGGAGATATAACAAAGTTAATAAAGCTACCTACATAAGGTCTAGGGCTGCATATAGGCTTAAAATAATCGTAAGAAGCAGCTCTATAATAAATTTTTAGGCTTTATATATGCAATATTTATTGTAATATCCGCTAAGTCGGAGGTCTTAATACCGGTTTTTTTTTTTGGCGAAAATGATCTTAACTTCGGGCTATTATGGGTTAATTTAAACCTAATATTTATAAAATATCAGGTCGTCTCTCTAATCGATGAACTTTTAGTAGTATTTTAAGCCGTTATGGTTGAGCAATTTAACTGTGAGTGTAGGGAACATCAATAGTATGTCCACGGTTCGTTTTGTGTGGCTGAATTAGCAGCTGAGTCAGATTTTGTAAGGCAGGAGGCCCGTGCGCTTAGTGGCATGTGGATATTACCCTATGTCCACAATCGATCTACGATCGTTAACAACACCATACTCTTAACACCCATTGAGCGCTATGCGTAGAGCTGGCTAAGAGCTCTCTGCTCGTACTAGAATAGTAAGAATTGGCTATAGGCTGGTAAAGATATTTATATTTTAAGTCGGGCGCCACTATTGTATAAGTACCCCACCAAACTTATACCTCACCAAAATGAGCCCCTAAGGGGCTATAGATATATACTATTTAACAGCTTTTCTACCTACTTAAAGCCGTTTATAAAGCTAATTTAGTAAGCACTGCATCTGCTCCTACTATAGATTAACCTGCTATATAGCCGCTTTCTTGCTAATTCTTTGGGCCTATACAACCCTTTTAATCTCCTTAATAACCTTAAGCTGTAGGGAGTACTATTAAAGCTTGCTCTGCTAGCCGGCCCGCTATTTACTACCCCATTTGGAATCTAGCGCTGCTATAGAAGGATTACCTCCAAGCCCCTTAGTCCACTTGCGCTAAAGGGCCCGTACGGACTTTACCGCGCGGCATATACGATATACGGGCGGCTGCTTAGGCTGGAGCTTAAGCTTAAGCTTAGACTTAGGCCCTTGCTATAGCTACGGCTATAGCTGCGGCTGCGGCTGTAGCTGCGGCAGCGCTAGCAAAGGGGAAGCTATAGCGCTTGCCTAGGCTAACGCATACTAGCTTAATCCCGCGATAGATAGAGGCGCCAGTGGATATACCGTCGGTAGACGTGCCGTCGGTAGACGTGCTGTTAGTAGACGTGCTATTAGTAGCTATACTAAAGGGACCTTAAGCTAAAAGGTAAGGCTACTAAACATAAGCAATTAAAGCTGCGAAGACTACGCCTACTAGGACTTGGCTATATGGTTAATTAATACCTATAGCTTATATACTCTCTGGTTATTTTTATATGCTCTCTAGTCGTTTTGGGCGTTTATAGTCTTTAGGTAGTCTATAATAGCCAATACGGCCTAGTAGAGTATTAATAGCTAGTTAGGGCCTTCTTCCTCCTACTATAGGCAGGTTTCGACCTTCTGCGTAAAGGGTAGATAGGCCTTATGCTAGAAAACGGGGTAGTTCTATATAGGGCTACTTAGAAACATCTTATAGAGGACTACTAAGTCCTATAGGATAACCTTTTAGAGGTAGAATAGGAGGTTTGTAGCGCCTATAGCTATAAGGTTATTAATCTAGCTAACCTAAGGGCTAAATCAACCCTTCTAAGCGTCTAGCTCTGGCCAGATTATTAATAGTAGTATATTAGGGGGGGTGACGCTTGCCCTATAAATCTTAAAGCAGCCTATCTGTGGTGTATAGCTGGCTATCGTCCGCATAAACTCCTATAGTAGTGAGTTTAAGTAATAGCTAACTATCTACTTTTAGTTTTATCTGCTAGCGCGTCTAATCTAGTCCTTACTAACCCCTTTTAGCTCTGCCGTCTTAGCGCTAGCGCTTTGTTTAATATAGGTTTTCTTCTGCAAGAAGACGCTAATATATTAGAACGCTTTAGCAACCTACTCCCGCTGCAAGTTATATAAGAAGGCCGCCTTACGGTCCCCAGCGCTGCTCTTAATTAGGCGGATATTATACCATACTAACTACTTACTAAAGTCTAGAAATGGCTTGTTGCTAAAATCCTAGTAATATAGGAGGTAGAAAGCTAGCCCGCTAAGTATATAAATAAGCGGCTTCTTATTACATAAAGCCCTAATAGTCTTAAAGCGGCCATGCTGGTTTTACTTGCCAGCGCATATAGTAAATATTAGGGGCATATAGCGTATAGGGCCTTCGCCCTTAAACTTAAAGGTAAATAGGTCTGAGATCTTAGCGAAGCGCCTATTGCTACTATAGGTAAATATATAGTGGCCTAGCAGGATATCTATAAGCGTACAAAGGTAGCATTCTGGCGAGGAGTCTCCGCGGGCCTATAGCTAGCGGTAGATATTCTTAAACTCGTCCTCTATATATCCGTTAAGCAGTGTGTCTTTACCCTTGTTCGCAAACTGGTCCTTTTCCCGCTACGCATCCCTCTATTGTAGAATCTTTAGGTACTCCCTAACGTTATCCTCCTATAGGGACTAGTGACTGTTTATCCCTATAGCCTTCTACGCCTAGTAGAGGTCCGTTAGGGCTATAATATAGCCGCGAACTAAGCGCTAGGAGAGCCGCGTTTTATCCTAGGGTATATTATTACTAACCTTACGGCTTTTCGCTTTTAATGGCCGGCCTACAACCTCCTTAATAAGGAAAAGGAGAAGCTTTTCTTCTATAACGGTATTGCTATTATAGTACTACTTCTTCTTGTAGAAGGCCTAGGAGGAAAAGGCGCGCGTTAGCTAGTATACTGCTCTATAAAGCACCTACCTACTTACCTTAAACTTCTTCTGCTTCGGCTTATAATTTAAAGACATGTTTTTAGGCCTCTTGGTATATATAAGGGCGAGGATACTCTACGCGTTGGCATGTAGTTTGGTATTATTCGCGACGTTAATCTCTACGCGACTAATTAATGCCATTTTTAAGAATAGGACGCTGCTAGAGAAGCAGTGCCCTAAGGGAGGGTTCCTATTTTTTTTATATATACACAGACGTAGACCGGGGAAAAGAGGTAGAGAAATTATACCTACCCCTACTAGCCACTTAGCGACGCGAATAAGTAACCTTACTATATAGGGTAAATATATGGCGTACGGCTAAGCTAATGGGCTAATAGTATATGCGTATCAGCGACTTAATTAGTAGGGGTAAAGACATTTAAAGATATTCATAACATAGCTATAGGCTTGGCCGTTAATATCCGCGAATATTAATAGGGGTTGTATATGTTATATATAGCTTAGTGACTAAGCGGGCGCTTAGCTAAGCTGGTAACACTAATAGTATATCCACAGTTCGTTTTATGTGGCTAAATTAGCAGCTGAGTTAGATTTTATAAGGTAGAAGGCCCATGCGTTTAGTAGTATATAAATATTACCCCATGTCCATAATTAATCTACAATTGTTAATAATACTACACTCTTAACACCTGTTAAGCACTATGCGTAGAGCTAGCTAAGAGCTCTCTGCTCGCACTAGAATGGTAAAAATTGGCCATAGGCTAGTAAAGATATTTATATTTTAAGTTAGGCGCCGCTATTATATAAATACCCCACTAAACTTATACCTCACTAAAATAAGCCCCTAAGAGGCTATAGACATATACTATTTAATAGCTTTTCTATCTATTTAAAGCCGTTTACAAAGCTAATTTAGTAAGTACTATATCTGCTTTTACTATAGATTAACCTATTATATAGCCGCTTCCTCGCTGACCCTTTAGGCCTATACAACCCTCTTAATCTCCTTAATAACCTTAAGCTGTAGGGAGTACTATTAAAGCTTACTCTACTAGCTAGCCCGCTATCTACTACCCCATTTAGAATCTAGCGCTGCTATAAAAGGATTACCTCTAAGCCCCTTAGTCTACTTGCGCTAAAGGGCCCGTATAGACTTTACCGCGCGGTATATATAATATACGGGCGGCTACTTAGGCTAGAGTTTAAGCTCAAGCTTAGATTTAGGCCCTTACTATAGCTGCGGCTATAGCTGCGGCTATAGCTATAGCTGCGGCGGCGCTGGCGAAGGGGAAGCTATAGCGCTTACCTAGGCTAATGCATACTAGCTCAATCCCGTGATAGATAGAGGCGCCGGTAGATATACCATTAGTAGACGTGCCATTGGTAGATATGCTATTAGTAGATATACTATTAGTAGCTGTGCTAAAGGGACCTTAAGCCGAAAGGTAAGGCTATTAGATGTAAGTAATTAAAGCTATAAAGACTACGCCTACTAGGACTTGGCTATATAGTTAATTAATGCCTATAGCTTATATGCTCTTTAGTTGTTCTTATATGCTCTCTAGTTATTCTGGGCGTTTATAGTCTTTAGGTAGTCTGCGATAGCCAGCACAGCCTAGTAGAGTATTAATAGCTAGTTAGGGCCTTCTTCCTCTTACTATAGGCAGGTTTCGACCTTCTGCGTAAAGGGTAGATAGGCCTTATATTAGAAGACAGGGTAGTTCTATATAGGGCTACTTAGGAACATCTTGCGGAGGACTATTAAGTCCTATAGAATAACCTCCTAGAGGTAGAATAGGAGGTTTATAGCGTCTATAGCTATAAGGTCGTTAATCTGGCTAACTTAAGGGCTAAACTAATCCTTCTAGGCGTCTAGCTCTGGCTAGATTGTTAACAGTAGTATATTAGGGGGGGCGACGCTTGCCCTATAAATCTCAAAGCAGCTTATCTGCGGCATATGGCCGGCTATCGTCCGCATAAACTCCTGTGGTAGTAAGTTTAAGTAATAGCTAACTATCTACTCCTAGTTCTACCTGCTAGCGTATTTAATTTGGTCCTTACTAACCCCTTTTAGCTCTGCTGTCTTAGCGCCAGCGCTTTATCCAATATAGGTTTTCTTCTATAAGAAGACACTAATATACTAGAACGCTTTAGCAACCTACTCCCACTATAAGTTATATAAGAAGGCTGCCTTATAGTCCCTAGCGCTACTCTTAATTAGGCGGATATTATACTATACTAACCGCTTGCTAAAGTCTAGGAATGGCTTATTACTAAGGTCCTAGTAATATAGGAGGTAAAAAGCTAGCCCGCTAAGTATATAAATAAGCGGCTTCTTATTATATAAAGCCCTAATAGTCTTAAGGCGGCCGTACTGGTTCTACTTACTAGCGTATATAGTAAATATTAGGGGTATATAGCGCGTAGGGCCTTTGCCCTTAAACTTAAAGGTAAATAGGTCTAAGATCTCAGCGGAGCGCCTATCGCCGCTATAGGTAAGCATATAGTAGCCTAGTAGGATATCTACAAGCGTGTAAAGGTAGCATTCTAGTAAGAAGTCTCCACGGGCCTATAGCTAGTAGTAGACATTCTTAAACTCGTCCTCTATATATCTGTTAAGCAGTATATCTCTACCCTTGTCCGCAAACTGGTCCTTTTCCCACTACGCATCCCTCTGTTATAGAATCTTTAGGTACTCCCTAACGTTATCCTTCTATAGGGACTAGTAACTGTTTATCCCTATAGCCTTCTGCGCCTGGTAGAGGTCCGTTAGGGCTATAATGTAGCCATAAACTAAGCGCTAGGAGAGCCGCGTCTTGTCCTAGGGTATATTATTACTAACCTTACAGCTTTTTACTTTTAGTGGCCGGCCTATAACCTCCTTAATAAGGAAAAGAAGAAGCTTTTCTTCTGTAATAGTATTACTGTTATAGTACTACTTCTTCTTGTAGAAGGCCTAGGAGGAAAAGGCGCGTATTAGCTAGTATACTGCTCTATAAAGCACCTGCCTACTTACCTTAAACTCCTTTTACTTCGGCTTATAATTTAGAGATGTGTTTTTAGGCCTTTTGGTATATATAAAGGCGAGGATACTCTGCGCGTTAGTACATAGTTTGGTATTATTCGCGACGTTAATCTCTACGCAACTAATTAACGCTATTTTTAAGAATAGGACGCTGCTAGAGAAGTGGCGCCCTAAGGGAGGGTTCCTATTTTTTTTATATATACGCAGACATAGACTAGGGAAAAGAGGTAGAGAAAGTATACCTACCCCTACTAGCCACTTAGCAACGCGAATAAGTAACCTTACTATATAGGGTAAATATATGGCGTATAGCTAAGCTAATAGGCTAATAGTACGCGCGTATTAGCGACTTAATTAGCAGGGGTAAAGACATTTAAAGATATTTATAATATGGCTATAGGCTTGGCCGTCAACATCCGCGAATATTAATAGGGGTTGTATATGTTACGTATAGCTTAGCGACTAAGCGGGCGCTTAGCCGAGCCAGTAACACCAATAGTATATCCACGGTTCGTTTTGTGTGGCTAAATTAGCAGCTAAGTTAGATTTTATAAGGCAGGAGGCCCGTGCGCTTAGTGGCATATAGATATTACCCTATGTCCATAATTAATCTATAATTGTTAATAATACCATACTCTTAACACCCATTAAGCGCTATGCGTAGAGCTGGCTAAGAGCTCTCTGCTTATACTAAAATAGTAAGAATTGGCCATAGGCTGGTGAAGATATTTATATTTTAAGTCGGGCGCCGCTATTATATAAGCACCCCACCAAACTTATATCTCACCAAAATGAGCCCCTAAGGGGCTATAGATATATACTATTTAACAGCTTTTCTACCTACTTAAAGCCGTTTATAAAGCTAATTTAGTAAGCACTATATCTACTCCTACTATAGATTAACCTACTATATAGCCGCTTCCTTGCTAATTCTTTAGGCCTATATAATCCTTTTAATCTCCTTAATAACCTCAAGCTGTAGGGAGTACTATTAAAGCTTACTCTGCTAGCCAGCCCGCTATTTACTACCCTATTTGGAATCTAGCGCTGCTATAAAAGGATTACCTCTAAGCCCCTTAGTCCACTTGCGCTAAAGGGCCCGTACAGACTTTACCGCGCGGCATATACAATACATAGGCGGCTGCTTAGGCTAGAGCTCAAGCTTAAGCTTAGACTTAGGCCCTTACTATAGCTACAGCTATAGCTGCAGCTGCGGCTATAGCTGCGGCGGCGCTAGCAAAGGGGAAGCTATAGCGCTTACCTAGGCTAACGCATACTGGCTCAATCCCGCGATAGATAGAGGCGCCAGTAGATATACCATCGGTAGACATACCGTCGGTAGACGTGCTGTTAGTAGATATACTATTAGTAGCTATACTAAAGGGACCTTAAGCTAAAAGGTAAGGCTACTAAATATAAGCAATTAAAGCTGTAAAGACTACGCCCACTAGGACTCAGCTATATGGTTAATTAACGCCTACAACTTATATACTCTCTGGTTATTTTTATATGCTCTCTAGTTGTTCTGGGCGTTTATAGTCTTTAGGTAGTCTATAATAGCCAGTACAGCCTAGTAGAGTATTAATAGCTAGTTAGGGCCTTCTTCCTCCTACTATAGGCAGGTTTCGACCTTCTGCGTAAAGGGTAGATAGGCCTTATACTAGAAGATAGGGTAGTTCTATATAGGGCTACTTAGGAACATCTTATAGAGGACTACTAAGTCCTATAGGATAACCTTCTAGAGGTAGAATAGGAGGTTTATGGCGCCTATAGCTATAAGGTTATTAATCTGGCCAACCTAAAGGCTAAACTAACCCTTCTAGGCGTCTAGCTCTGGCCAGATTGTTAATAGTAGTATATTAGGGGGGGTGACGCTTGCCCTATAAATCTCAAAGCAGCCTATCTGTGGCGTATAGCTGGCTATCGTCCGCATAAACTCCCGTGGTAGTAAGTTTAAGTAATAGCTAACTATCTACTTTTAGTTCTATCTACTAGCGTGTCTAATTTAGTCCTTACTAACCCCTTTTAGCTCTGCCGTCTTAGCGCTAGCGCTTTGTTTAATATGGGTTTTCTTCTGCGAGAAGACGCTAATATATTAGAACGCTTTAGCAACCCACTCCCGCTACAAGTTATATAAGAAGGCCGCCTTACGGTCCCCAGCGCTGCTCTTAATTAGGTGGATATTATACCACACTAACTACTTACTAAAGTCTAGGAATGGCTCGTCGCTAAGATTCTAGTAATATAGGAGGTAGAAAGCTAGCCCGCTAAGTATATAAATAAGCGGCTTCTTATTACATAAAGCCCTAATAGTCTTAAAGCGGCCGTGCTGGTTCTGCTTGCTAGCGCGTATAGTAAATATTAGGGGCATATAGTGTATAGGGCCTTCGCCCTTAAACTTAAAGGTAAATAGGTCTAAGATCTTAGCGGAGCGCCTATCACCACTGTAGGTAAATATATAGTGGCTTAGCAGGATATCTATAAGCGTACAAAGGTAGCATTCTGGCGAGGAGTCTCCGCGGGCCTATAGCTGGTGGTAGATATTCTTAAACTCGTCCTCTATATATCCGTTAAGCAGTGTGTCTTTACCCTTATTCGCAAACTGGTCTTTTTCCCGCTGCGCATCCCTCTATTATAGAATCTTTAGGTACTCCCTAACGTTATCCTCCTATAGGGACTAGTAACTGTTTATCCCTATAGCCTTCTACGCCTAGTAGAGGTCCGTTAGGGCTATAATATAGCCGTGAACTAAGCGCTAGGAGAGCCGCGTTTTATCCTAGGGTATATTATTACTAACCTTACGGCTTTTCGCTTTTAGTGGCCGGCCTACAACCTCCTTAATAAGGAAAAGGAGAAGCTTTTCTTCTATAACGGTATCGCTATTGTAGTACTACTTCTTCTTGCAGAAGGCCTAGGAGGAAAAGGCGCGCGTTAGCTAGTATACTGCTCTATAAAGCACCTGCCTACTTACCTTAAACTCCTTCTGCTTTGGCTTATAATTTAAAGACGTGTTTTTAGGCCTCTTGGTATATATAAGGGCGAGGATACTCTACGCGTTAGCATGTAGTTTGGTATTATTCGCGACGTTAATCTCTACGCGACTAATTAATGCCATTTTTAAGAATAGGATGCTGCTGGAGAAACAGTGCCCTAAAGGAGGGTTCCTATTTTTTTATATATACGCAGATGTAGACTGGGGAAAAGAGGTAGAGAAAGTATACCTACCCCTACTAGCCACTTAGCGACGCGAATAAGTAACCTTACTATATAGGGTAAATATATGGCGTACAGCTAAGCTAATGGGCTAATAGTATATGCGTATCAGCGACTTAATTAGTAGGGGTAAAGACATTTAAAGATATTTACAACATAGCTATAGGCTTAGCCGTTAATATCCGCGAATATTAATGGGGGTTATATATATTATATATAGCTTAGTGACTAAGCGGGCGCTTAGTTAAGCTAGCAATACTAATAGTATATCCACGGTTCGTTTTATGTGGCTAAATTAGCAGCTAAGTTAGATTTTATAAGGTAGAAGGCCCGTACGTTTAGTAGTATATAGATATTACCCCATGTCCATAATTAATCTACAATTGTTAATAACACTACACTCTTAATACCTATTAAGCACTATATATAGAGCTAGCTAAGAGCTCTCTGCTCGCACTAGAATGGTAAAAATTGGCCATAGGCTAGTAAAGATATTTATATTTTAAGTTAGGCGCCGCTATTATACAAATACCCCACTAAACTTATACCTTACCAAAATAAGCCCCTAAGGGGCTATAGACATATACTATTTAACAGCTTTTCTATCTATTTAAAGCCGTTTACAAAGCTAATTTAGTAAGCACTGTATCTGCTTTTACTATAGATTAACCTATTATATAGCCGCTTCCTTGCTGACCCTTTAGGCCTATACAACCCTCTTAATCTCCTTAATAACCTTAAGCTGTAGGGAGTACTATTAAAGCTTACTCTACTAGCTAGCCCGCTATTTACTACCCTATTTAGAATCTAGCGCTGCTATAAAAGGATTACCTCTAAGCCCCTTAGTCTACTTGCGCTAAAGGGCCCGTATAGACTTTACCGCGCGGTATATATAATATACGGGCGGCTGCTTAGGCTAGAGTTTAAGCTCGAGCTTAGATTTAGGCCCTTACTATAGCTGCGGCTATAGCTGCGGCTATAGCTATAGCTGCGGCGGCGCTGGCGAAGGGGAAGCTACAGCGCTTACCTAGGCTAATACATACTAGCTCAATCCCGTGATAGATAGAGGCGCTGGTAGATATACCATTAGTAGACATGCCGTTGGTAGATGTGCTATTAGTAGATATACTATTAGTAGCTGTGCTAAAGGGACCTTAAGCCAAAAGGTAAGGCTATTAGACATAAGCAATTAAAGCTACAAAGACTATGCCCACTGGGACTTAGCTATATAGTTAATTAACACCTATAGCTTGCGTGCTCTTTAGTTGTTTTTATATACTCTCTAGTTATTCTAGGCGTTTATAATCTTTAGGTAGTCTGCAATAGCCGGCACAGCCTAGTAGAGTATTAATAGCTAGTTAGGGCCTTCTTCCTCTTACTATAGGCAGGTTTTGACCTTCTGCGTAAAGGGTAGATAGGCCTTATATTAGAAGACAGGGTAGTTCTATATAGGGCTACTTAGGAACATCTTACGGAGGACTATTAAGTCCTATAGGATAACCTCCTAGAGGTAGAATAGGAGGTTTATAGTGTCTATAGCTATAAGGTCGTTAATCTGGCTAACTTAAGGGCTAAACTAATCCTTCTAGGCGTCTAGCTCTGGCTAGATCGTTAACAGTAGTATATTAAGGGGGGCGACGCTTGCCCTATAAATCTTAAAGCAGCTTATCTGCGGTATATGGCCGGCTATCGTCCGCATAAACTTCTGTAGTAGTAAGTTTAAGTAATAGCTAACTATCTACTCCTAGTTCTACCTGCTAGCGTATTTAATTTGGTCCTTACTAACCCCTTTTAGCTCTGCTGTCTTAGCGCCAGCGCTTTATCTAATATAGGTTTTCTTCTGCAAGAAGACACTAATATACTAGAACGCTTTAGCAACCTACTCCTACTATAAGTTATATAAGAAGGCTGCCTTACAGTCCCTAGCGCTGCTCTTAATTAGGCGGATATTATACTATACTAACCGCTTGCTAAAGTTTAGGAACGGCTTATTACTAAGGTCCCAGTAATATAGGAGGTAAAAAGCTAGCCCGCTAAGTATATAAATAAGCGGCTTCTTATTATATAAAGCCCTAATAGTCTTAAGGCGGCTATACTGGTTCTACTTACTAGCGTATATAGTAAATATTAGGGGTATATAGCGCGTAGGGCCTTTGCCCTTAAACTTAAAGGTAAATAGGTCTGAGATCTTAGCGAAGCGCCTATCGCCGCCATAGGTAAGCATATAGTGGCCTAGCAGGATATCTACGAGCGTGCAGAGGTAGTATTCTAGCAAGGAGTCTCCGCGGGCCTATAGCTAGTAGTAGACATTCTTAAACTCGTCCTCTATATATCCGTTAAGCAGTATATCTCTACCCTTGTCCATAAACTGGTCCTTTTCCCACTACGCATCCCTCTATTATAGAATCTTTAGGTACTCCCTAACGTTATCCTCCTATAGGGACTGGTAACTGTTTATCCCTATAGCCTTCTGCGCCCGGTAGAGGTCCGTTAGGGCTATAACGTAGCCGCAAACTAAGCGCTAGAAGAGCCGCGTCTTGTCCTAGGGTACGTCGTCACTAACCTTATAGCTTTTCGCTTTTAGTGGCCGGCCTATAACCTCCTTAATAAGGAAAAGAAGAAGCTTTTCTTCCGTAATAGTATTACTGTTATAGTACTACTTCTTCTTGCAGAAGGCCTAGGAGGAAAAGGCGCGCATTAGCTAGTATACTGCTCTATAAAGCACCTGCCTACTTACCTTAAACTCCTTCTACTTCGGCTTATAATTTAGAGACGTGTTTTTAGGCCTCTCGGCACGTATAAGGGCGAGGATACTCTACGCGTTGGTACGTAGTTTGGTATTATTCGCAACATTAATCTCTACGCAACTAATTAACGCTATTTTTAAGAATAGGACGCTGCTGGAGAAGTGGCGCCCTAAGGGAGGGTTCCTATTTTTTTATATATACGCAGACGTAGACCAGGGAAAAGAGGTAGAGAAAGTATACCTACCCCTACTAGCCACTTAGCGACGCGAATAAGTAACCTTACTATATAGGGTAAATACATGGCGCATAGCTAAGCTAATAGGCCAATAGTACGCGCGCATCAGCGACTTAATTAGCAGGGGTAAAGACATTTGAAGATATTTACGACATGGCTATAGGCTTGGCCGTCAACATCCACAAATATTAACGGGGGTTGTATGTGTCACGTACGGCTCAGCGACTGAGCGGGCGCTTAGCCGAGCCGGCAACACCATAAAAAAAGTCGGATTTCTTAATAAACGTTGCGGAACACGCTCAGACGTGATTCTGGTGGTTTTGCATAAACGTAGTTAGTCAGCTTGCGGACCGATTGAAAATCCGCACCAACAGAATCACGTCTAAGCTTGCTGAGGTAAGATCACGGGCGTGCTCGTAGAGGCAGCTCGTAGACATTGCCGTAGAAACTGGCCATATACAAAAAACGCTAGCAGGGGTGTTTGGGCCTTTCTATACTATTCTTACAGGTAACAGATAGAAGAAAACGGTTATGGCGTCGCCACATACCTTATGATGGTCCAAACACCCCTGCTAGCGTTTTTTGTATATGGCCAGTTTCTACGGTAAGCGGAGGTAGCAGCACCTAAATAAGTTTACGCGGCGCCTCACAAGGTACTGCGTAATCCAATTAATCGACTTAGGAGCAGGTAGGGGGGGTTACATGTGGTGCAAATGATGGTAGAACTCAAGATACTATTAAAGGTGCCTCGCCCGATATTGGCGGTGATATTCAGCAGGCTTTCAGAGGCCTAGGAGCTCTGCCCTTTTACGAGGACTTTGCTAAGGGCTCCTTTGGTACATTCCAACTTTAATTTAAACTCTACTAGTTATACTACAGTCGAAATCAAGACTTGATTAAGGTGTTACAGTCATAAAGGTTACATTTTAATAATTTGATTTTCGCGATGCAGATGCAAACAACTTAAATTCACATGATATTCTAACTTAATCAGGAGGGAACTAAACTTAATCAGTGGGGGGTGTCCGTGTATCAATTGGGGGGTGTCCGCGTATCAATTAGGGGGTGTCCGCGTATTAATTAGGGGGTGTCCATTTACCGCTTCCCTACATTAATGCTTTGCCCCGAGATTGCCTCGTGACTGCCTTCTACAAACTCCGAGACAATCCCGAAGTAAAGTTCCCTCTACATTATTTTGAATGCCTTAGCACAAGCTCCCCCGACTTGTAATCACTATGAGAACCCTAGATGAGGCAAGGTAGTCTTCTCGATTATGCTTCATATCGACCATTAACTGATTGAAGGTAGGACATGCTGGCCGCTGCTTGACCAGGTAGCTTCGCTCGACCAGTTGAAGAGCGTAATATGTTCCAAGGAAGAACCTCGCATCACATCGACTGCACGATCAGTCTGCTGGAAGGTAGCAGTATTCCATCCACTTTGAATGGCCATGGCTAAGCGTAGTGATAACTAGATCTTCTTTCTATTTAATACACTTGATCGTTCAGCATGGCCAAACGCTCTCACGGACTCGAGAGCAGCATACGACTCCCTACGATCCCACTTCCTCCGGGCAATCGAGCATCCAGATGAGATGGAATCTGCCGTTGATCCGCTGAGTGAGAATGAAGAGGTACCGTTCCCACAAGGGTCCTACAAGGAGACCGCAGAACCGAGTCAATCTGTCTGACATGCACTAAAGACTTGAAAGTCCCCCTGGGTTGCCCTCCGCAAAGACGAGACCTTGCGAGCCGAGATTTTCCAAGATGTCGAAAGATGCATGCCGGACAATATGTATTTTCGCCAGCCGTCAACACAAAACATGATGATTGACATACTCTTCATCTTTTGTAAGCTGAACCCGGACATTGGCTACCGACAAGGAATGCATGAGGTTTTGGCACCTATCCTTTGGGTTGTGGAGAGGGACGCAATAGAAAATAGAAGCGTACAAATGGAAAGGAACATTGCTACGCCAGGCGAATTAATCCAAGACATGTTCGATAACCGCTTTATCGAACACGACACCTTTACATTGTTCGGCCTTGTCATGCAGAATGCGAAGTTCTATTACGCTCCCGCAGAGGGGGGCCATAGTCCTTCACAGCCGGCTTCTTCCCAGAATGAATCTCCGATGCTAGTACGAAGCAGACGGATCTTTGAAGAGTATCTCCCTAAAGCCGATCCTGGCCTTTCCAGCCATTTAATTAAGATAGATATCGTGCCCCAGATATTCCTCATGTAAGTCTTGATATGCCATCTTCTTGGCATAAGGTAATATTGCTAATAAACTGCAGGCGATGGATTCGACTACTATTTGGTAGAGAGTTCCCGTTCGATGAGGTTTTGACTATGTGGGACATAATTTTCGCAGAGGACCCTTCGCTCGAATTAGTTGACCTTATCTGCGTCGCAATGCTCCTCCGAATTCGATGGCAACGTGAGTCCTATTTAGACTAGAATATTCTTCAAGACACTAATATCTATCTCTCTTCAAGTCATGGAAGCGGACACGAACACCGCTTTTACTCTTCTCCTTAGATACCCGGAACCACCAGAGCCCCCACACACTTTTGTGCATGACGCTCTACTTTTAAAACGGAGCCTTACGCCAGACGTTGGCAGCGATATCATCACAAAGTATGGGAAGAAGCCTCCACCCGCTGTCAATTCTACTCAAAATCGTGGTTCATCGCCTCTCTCGAACCGCGCCTACTCATCTTTTAGCTCACCGAAGACTCTCATATCCCAGTCTAGCAATCTAGAGACCATGATCCAGGATGCTGCACGAGGAGTGTATAGTCGTGGGGAGAAGTGGGGTGTAGCTAGAGCTGTCCGAGGCGCTGTAGGAGAAGTCAGGAAAAACGTTCAGGCACTACAGTCTGGGCCAAGTACCCCGAGGTCCGGGGGGAGAGAGTATAGAAAGCCTGCGCGAGTTGTTCCGGCTGGGAAATCAACACCTGCAACATCGGATGTCCTTCGAAGAATATCTGCTCTTGAGGCACGTAACAAGAGCCTGGCCAAAATGCTGGAAAGTGCACTGTCAGAGCTCTGGGATTGCCATAAGGAGCGAAGCGACCAAGAGGAGACGGATAGAGAGTCTATGGAGGCGCTGAGCATTGCGATCGCAAAGGTACAGTTCGTTCAAGTATACTTGGAGGACTTCACCATCCCTTTACCAATGGAGGAAAGTATGGCAGGGAAAAAGCCAACAGCGGCAATACCCCCACCTGAACGCACGTCTAGCGCGCCGCCATCTATGAAGGCCACAACCAATCCAGCACTAGGCACCGACTATCCGAACGCAGAGACGCCTACAGGTCTGAAGTCGGGTTCAAATATACTATCTCTAAACAAAGCCGTGCAAGGGACGGAAATTCCCTCACCTTCAGCCGATCGTGAAAGCGTAGTGACAAGTCTCTCCTCTGTACCCACCGTTGTCGCTCCAAGTCCGTCAAATCCATCAGCCTCCCCTTCACGCGCTCGCCCTCCATTAGCTCAGTCTTCCTTCTCCTGGATGCTAGGCCAGGACGAGCGTACTTCAGCTTTTGCGTCGGCCTCGGTGCACACAGCATTCCCTTCAGACGAGAAACGAAGGCAGGCACGAGGACGAGATGCTCTTGGGGGTAAGGGATATCTATTTGGGGAAGAAGATGATGAAGGCAGCTCGGCGAGAGACGGCCGGTTAAAAGCTAAGGCTACGAAAGCCGAAAAGAATGTGGAAGAGGAAGTAATCGATTTAGGACCGCTCGGAAAGAGTGCCGTTGCTTAGATATTGAATGTGGATCTTGATTGAAGGTTCCTAGAGGTTTTTATAAGAGGAATTTGATAGATTATCTAATGTAGCCAAAGTTAACATTTTAATTATAAGGTCTCGGTTTATACCAGACTGCTGAAAATACATAACGGATCATGTGGGGAAGTACCATGAGGCCTCTGTGAATGGCCGACCTACGGATAGGATACCGTTTGATAGAGGAATGCCAGTTGCTGCGAGATGAATATAAGGAACCGAAACATTTTCTATAAATCCGCATACTGTACATCCGCATTTCTACGCACGTAGGAAAACTGACTGTTTAGATAATCAGAAATCATATACGCTGAAATACCGCTTATTACATAAAACTCGATCACCAATATAGCACGGATTCCACGCGGAAAACTCTCCACATCCATTGCGGCTCCTTATTACTTTTTTCGTTGAGCCTTCATCTTTTCACTAGGCCCTGCAGCAGTCGTTTTTCTTTTCTCATTATTCTCAGCATCCACGCCCGCTGACCAAAGCTTTGGTAAGAACTTTCCCACCCTAGACTGATAATCTTTATATTCGGGATACTTGTCCGCAGAAATTGACTCTGTGAACCAAGTGCTAGCCTGAAACAGCAACAGGTATCCCATCGCACCCGCAAAGGTCCAGTTCATGTAAACGAACGTCTCAAAGCAGCACCACTGGTACAAGCAGACCCAAATGGCTTGCTCGGCAGCAAAGTTTGGGTGGCGTGACCAGGCCCAAAGTCCAGAAGTGATGAACCCGCGGTCGAGTTCTTCACGTGAGTATTTGGGCGGCGGTTTAGCGGTGCGGTTGTATTCTTTCTTAGCTTGTTGGAAGTCTAAAATCCGCTGAATCAGTATACAAGCGGTAAGAACAACATTGAAACGAGGTAGAGGTATGAGCTTACTCCACTGCTGCTGGTCGGCAAAGAACTCGATGAGTATAAGGGCCATTAAGACGCGCGAGAACATCGTGTCGGTAGAATTCATACCTTCACCACTGATGCGAGAGGTAAGGAGCAGGATGTAGGTGGGTGTAGTTATAGCGAAGAGGAGGAGCTAGAAAAAGAGTTTGATTAGCCTTGGCTATAACGGTCAGCCGGTTGGTAACTTACACTTTGAGCTAGGGATATAAAGGCCACGTTAAGGATGAACATCAGCGCCGGGCTAATATTTTTCTTTACAACTTCCCATCTGTAGTCCTCTGATCCAATGGAGTATCCTCCCTTCCGCCAATAGTTGAAAGTTAGGCGAAGCTATTCAAATTGTTAACTTCTATGATTCTTTCCCCTAATCATTGAGGCTCCCATACACTCCAGACAAATGACACTGCCATTATATGGTCTAGTCTTTTAGTAGGCAACCCCACCATGTGTGCCCATAATGCGTAATGCCCATTATAAACTGCCGGAAGTATGCTCCACAGCCGGTCTACTTGTGAGTAATTTTTGTTTATCTCTGAAAGAACGAGAACAATAGGAAATAGAAAGAGGCAAAAGGCGAGCGCGGTGATGAGGGGGTTCGTGGAGACGTAAAGCGCCTTGAGGCCTTCAATGTCGGTTAAGTGATGGACTATTTGCTGCGGCAGTGCCTGCAGTTGATGAAAATACGGTGAAACAGTGGTGGAGAAGTCGGCGCAATCGGTAAGCGTCTTGACTGCAGGCAGAGTCACATCTAACGGTGGGAGGAGCATGGTGGTTGCAGATAGGAAAGACTGGGTAACTTAGCACTGAAGGTGACGACAAGGGACGCCAGACGCTCAGGCCACCATGTGTTGGTTTTCGGCTCGACCCACCAACAGGGTAGTCGATAATCCTAACCAATTACAATTGATTATAATCCCCAGAAGATTATATAATCCGATCCGATTTAAATCGATTATAATCCTCCTTATTTTTACAACCTCCTCTATATTAACAATTTCAAGCCCAAATGGCGCCAAGAGGGTGTAGAAATAAGGAGATTCTCCCTAAAGAGGTCTTAGAGACTGAGAATGTCTTAAATTCTAAACTCTCTTTTACTTCTAACGCTTCAAACCACTAGAAATATAAGAAATTAAAGATTCTATGGACTTATACTTAATCCTACGCCCACCACAAGCCACTAGTTAAAGATTCTACCAGTAAAGACCTCTTTATCTATTAATATTGCGCTAAAATGGAATCTAGGAACCTATATCAGACTCCTATTGCAACAAACTTCCAAAGATACCTATAAGTAAAGCGTTCTATTTACGCTAATAAAGAGACAAGTAATATTAATTAGAAGATCCTCTTATAATTAAAAGACCTTATAAGAGATGGTAAGCTTAGTACTTGTTGGTTATATAAGGTGATATCACGTAGCTACGGTTCGTAGATAGTATAATAATTGTTAATGTATTTTTCTTGATAATAAGGAAGGGCGAGGAGCTTAAAGCTCCTTGCTATACTAGTGCCGCGGTAACACGTGACCACACGTGATATATTCCTAACACTAGCAATTCTTCTTTTGTGGATGCTATCTACATACAAATAACGCAATTAAGCGTAAGAAATACTAATCCTTGTTACTTACTATTGCTATTATAATATATGTCTCGCTATTAAATGTCTCTAAACTAAAGTCTATGGAATGCTATCTTGCAGAGATGCTAAGCTAAAGAGAAGAAGAAGAAGAGGAACCGTTTAGGGGTCAGAGGTAGTTATCTTGCGAGGGCCGCCAAGGCGCTAGTGGTAAGCGAGCTAATAGCAATTTTCTATCCCAGGGATAGAAAATCCTGATTGGCTAGTTAAAGTTAGGGTTGGCAGAATATAGTAGAATTTAGGGTTGTTAGAATATAGCAGAATTTCTATTCCCTCTTAACCCAACCTTTAACTTGTACACGTAGAGTATTTATATTAACAAACGTTTTAAGAGCCTTATTTAGGTTTGCCTTCGTTATTATATCTACTAGGTTGTCTTGGCCATTAATCTATTAAATCTTAAAGAGTTTTTGCCGTTTATAGAATTGCTAAAGTGCTATAATATTAATTATAAGGCGCTTCTCCTTTGTGGTACCAAGCTTGACTAAACACTCGTAGAGGGAATATGAGTTGGTGTATATAATTGTAGGGATAATAGGAAGTTTAAGTTAATCTATAATTATCTTTAGGGTAGTTCTAATTGTAATTGCTATATTAACTCCGTTAACTATTCTATATATCTCTGACGCTAGAACGCTTTAAGTGATATACTTAATCTTAGTTAAGCTCTAATAGATAAGATTGCCGTGGATTATAAAGTTATTCTCTTTAGTAGATTTGTTTGTGATAATAATCTTATATCCTAGCTAGGAGCTAAAATCTTTATTATTTACAAACAATCCATTAATAAATATAAAGAGCTTAGCGGTGGGAAGATTAATAGGCATATAGAGTAGTCCCTAATTAAAATAGTTTATTTGCCAGGAAAGACGCTTATTTAGGGTAAGGATATTATTCTTAGTTAGTTTCTGGTATTAAGCGGTAATAAAGAGATCAAATAAAGCCTTAGGTTAGTAGATAGAAGTAATATAAGCTCCGCAAGCGCGTTGCTCTATATATTCTTACTTTAGAGAATTAACGTTAATAATATTAATCTTCTTGCCTTAACCCTTCTGGCGCAAAGCAATGGAATTCTTATTTAGGGAGAGGATGCATCTATTAAAGAGTAATAGTGTTGTTAAATTAAGCTTTTCCTTTAGCTTTGCTATAAGGTTTGCCTTTACTAGCTTATCTTCTTTAAGAGTTAAGAATTAGTTGTCTCCTAAGATAATTATATTGTTAGTTTATATACTAATAATTCCAAATGGAGTTCCTATAGTTATAATAAGGAAGTAGGGATTAAATATAGAAGTAGTTATTAAAAGCTTTTCTTTATAGTGCTTACTATAGGTAGCCTACTAATGGGTTCCTGCCTCTACAATTCTATATAATGGCTTAAGCACAACTATAATCGTATCTTTGGGATATTGGTGGCGAATTTGCTCTAAAAGGTATGCTAATATTAAGCGCTAAAGGTATATCTCTAATTAGGTATAGGCCTGAGTAATATTTTATAAATAGACCGCTATTCTATTCTTTATTAAGGAAGGAGCTAATGCAATAATAACTCGCTGACTAGCTTGTTAAATTATTGGAGATTATATAAGAATTATTTCCTTACTATTGTTGTTATAACCTTAGATAATAAGCCTTGATTTCTTAAATGGGGTATTAATAGCTTTACCCTTAATCTTATTAACTATTCTTAACTTAAAGATGCGAATTTTATTAAACTTAGTAGGGTTATACTTCTTAAATTTAAAGACTTCTCTTATAATAAGACTGTCAATCTCCTGCTTATTAGATGCTTAGAAAGAAGCTCCTAGGGTTATAATATAACCTTCCTTTTAGAGCTATTTTGCGAGCTTAAAGTTAGCCTTCTCTTTAGCTGTTATAAAGGCCATTAATAACTCAACTCCATTCTTAATGGCGGCAATAAATTGCTCTTTAAAATTAATAAGATGTTAGCGATTTTATAATCCCTTTAGGCGGCCTCTACCGCGTTATAGTTATGGCACATCTACTATAATTATATTAGGATTGTAGTTGCCTTCTAGAGTATATTAATTATGGTTCTCCTTTAGGGCATCTTCTAGTGCATCCTATAAAGGCTCGAAATTGTTATCTTTATAATAAGGCTTAATAATAATTAAATGGAATTAAGTGGGTCTATAAGGCATCTAAATAGTATAAGTTTAACTATTAATTGTAATAAGTTAATATAGGCCTAACTATCCTCCCTTTTTACACTATACTGTAACGGAACCTTGTAGCTGGAACTACGGTGGGTCCTGTTATTAGGCTAGGTGTTACAGACGCTTTAAGTACGATGTTACGACTACTTAGAGGGGAGTCGGCGGAAGCTAGTTGGTTAATACAGGCACGGTCTAGAATAGATCCGGTGGAACCATATAACGAGGAATGGTAAGCGAGTCACATAACGTTGTACGCAGTATATAAGGAGTACGCAGTATACGCCATATATAACACGTATAACACGTACCTTATGTATAAGAGAGGATTTCTTAGGAGTATGGTTGTGTATTTAAAGGACCTCAGTCCCTACCGTAGATAGTTCTCTCCTTGTAGTGAATCTTAGAATACAATTAGAGTTAATCTATTAGGCAACTACTCCACTAGTTATTATTATATTGTTAATTTTGTTCATACCTATATACCCAGCCCATTAATAGAACCCACCGTAGTTCCTACTATAAGGTTCCATTACACATTTACTACTAAGGTTACGGTATTAAACAGAGAGATCGAATAATATGCTACTAAGAGCAGCACCAGTTATAACGGCGTTAATGGGAGCCACAACCTTAGGTCTAGGTGATACTAGTATAAATAAGGGAGATTCTTAAGTGGTTACGCAAGGTTAGTTATAGGAAATGGTTAATCACTTATAGGATAATAATAGGATACTTAAAGAACGCATTAATGGAATTAGAGCAGCAAAGATCAAGTTACCTTTAATTAAATAATTCTCCGGAGAGAAGTTAAAGCTCAAGGGATTTCTTACGCAGATGTACTTTAAGGTAGTACAGGAAGGAGCGAAATTAGCAATATTATTAGACCAAGTAGCCTATGCAGGATTGTTCCTGATAGGGAGGGCACTTAAGTAGTTTAAGCCATATCTTACGGAAATATAGGCCAATGGCATAATAACTACTAACCAAGATATATGGTATATATTTGCCAGTTAGAACGGGTTTGTAGAGTAACTAACGCAGATATTTAGAGACCTAGAGGCCATAACCACAGCAGAACAAAAGCTTCAGAATTTAATACAACGCACTTTAATAATTAAGTATACAACACAGTTTTAAACACTAGCCATATAGGTTAAGTGGAATAATAAGGCGCTTATGGCATAGTATAAACAGGGACTTAAGGCTAAAGTCCAAAATATAATCATCCTAATAGAAGATGCGGATACTCTAAAAAAGTTAATAGATTAGTTAATAAAGATCAATAATAGAATCTATTAAAGGGAATAAGCTAAGAGAGGGCAAGACAGAGTTCCACAGTTGTATAAGGCGCAGAGTACGTAACAATAGATACAAAGTTAAAAACTATAGAATAGCGCAGAGCTAATGGACCTAAGTGGTACTAAAGAAACCTAAAGATAGAAAAAGAAACTATAGAAACCTAAAGGTTAAGGATTAAGTAATTAAAGGACCAAGGAGCAAAGGCCAAACCAGGGATCTCAGTAGTAGAAGACGTTTAGGCGGACTTCATAGCAAGAAAAATAGTTTAAAAATAAAGCTTGCATAAATTACGGAAAACAGGGTTATTTCGCCAGAGACTATAAAGGTGGTTAAAGTAACTATGCGGTAAAGGGAACCAGACTAGCAGACGGCACGTATATATAGAGGGACAATAGTGCACTACAAGGAACAAAAGAGTGTTTAATTAACAGTTTTGCGTATTGTTACAACAACGTATACTAAATTTATGAGGACACTAAATACGGCGCAAGCTATTAGCTATAGGAGCCAGAGTTAAAAGGACTCCAAGGAACCAGAGAGTTAGATAAAAAACAAAATCAACTCTATAAGCTAGATTAAGATATCACAGTAATATATGGATAAAGATTAGTAGTAATAATAATAGAGTCAAAGTACTTATTAATCAACAGCGATAAGGACAAAAAAGAGGCTAACTAGGAGCACTCAAACCTTAATAACGCAATAGAAGCAGAGACTGAGACCATTACCAAACAAGGTTTAGTAACGGATGTTATAACACCATTGGATATGATTTCCATCGCTTTATAAGACAATAGGAGCAACGTTTAGAAGAAACTAAGTAAGTAGATAACTACTAGTGCTAGCTTATTACTCAATAAAGGTAAAAGGCCACAGGCTTAAGATTCTTAAGAAGAGATAAGAGAAGCTTAAGATTCTTAAAATAAGATAAGACATACCTAAGAACCTATAACAGACGAAAACTGATGGGAAAGAGTAGTAACTCAGTTTAGTAACAAACGAATAAGTATAGGACGCAAGTTTAAGAACTACAAGTTTAGGGAATGAATAAGAACATTAGTAATTCTAGGTAAACGTAGTGTTCAGCCTAAAGATTAAAAAGTCGATATCCGGATTAAAAAGCAAGATGACTATAAGGATCTAGCTGCAAGACGCAGAAAACAAGAAACTATGGATAAGTTTAAAATAAGAATTATTGTATAGCAAGAGCAAAAGCTAGATAAGAGATCAGCTATACCAGGTTATATAAGGGACAGAGCACCCGTATAAAGAGTTACTAATAGGCTGAGTGTAGGGACACCTAGGGCAAAGTAGTTAGACAAATTAGAACAAGAGGAGGATCTAGATATCCTAACCAGGTTTAAAGAAAGGCATATTAAAGGATGTTATAATGCAGCAATAATAAGGTATTTTCTAACGGATAGACCATACACACTAAACCAGTTATACGGAAAGTAGTATAGGCAACAACACAATGATAAATGGGAAGACTTTTATATATGGCTAAACAAAAAAGTTGTCTAAGACCAACCTATTACGGAAAAACGCATAAGTTATATTAAAGGAGTATTAATTATAACATCAAGAAACCTAGAAGAGAGGTTTAGGGACTGGAGAAGCAAGTAATAAATCTTAGTACCTACAGCAGAGATACTAGTGGTTAGGTTAACTAGGTATAGGTTTAAACTTAAGAATAAAGATAAACTAAGAGTTAACCTAAAACATACAGCGCATTATACACTATTGTGGATAGCTTGTGTGGATGACACATATAACATACATAGAGCACCTAAAGATAAGAACCGGAAGTACCTAGTAAAAATATATTGGGCACCAGAGGAAAAGAGGTTTAGGAATGCTAAGTATATATATAGTTGGCACCTAGTAGAAGTACAAGGTTAAGGAGACTTAATACTTTAACTAGGAAGATTTCTTACGGAAGAATACCTAGACGGATAATAGTGGTAGGAGTGCCCAGAGAACACTTATCCATGGTATATAGAGGAAAAGAAACGAACTAAGTATTAGCTAAAGTTGGACTAAGTACAGGTAGGATTAAGCAGCTAATAGTTAGGAAAAGGAGAGGCGCACAAAACCAGAGGGAACTAGTATTAGAGCCTTAGACCCTTAAAGAAATTTAAGGATAACACCTAAATTTAAGAGCTAAGTGGCAAGGTTAGCAGTTCAAAGCATTAGTAGACAGTGGAGCAATAAGGAACTATATATTACCAAAGGCAGTGGAAAGGATGGGGTTACTATATAGATAGAAGGAACACCTATATCCACTTATAACAATTTTAGGAGATTAGATAGCCTATAGAGGAGGCATTATTAATCTTAAAACAGGACCTATTTAGATAACTATTAA
>Ga0307507_10002116_pt1 | contig 42808 bp, 8 predicted proteins | sample 7_EM_MG_FD_207223 | JGI IMG/M metagenome (GOLD analysis project Ga0307507, IMG submission 207223) | Populus trichocarpa ectomycorrhiza microbial communities from riparian zone in the Pacific Northwest, United States - 7_EM | ecosystem: Host-associated > Plants > Roots > Unclassified | place... | reverse complement strand
AAGACGGATCACGGGGTTTTCTCAAATAGAGTTTTCTCCCTATATGTATATAAGGAGTAGTCCGCGTGGGCCCAACAGGGATCCGAATCGGACGTTAAGCAATGAATAATAATAATATTATTATAAAGCAACTTCTCTTGGCCCTTTTAAGCAATATTATATAGTAAAACGTAAAGACCTGGTGTTTACAAGACAGATAAGACCTTAAGAGTTATATTACTTTTCTTTAGGAGCAAAAGACTGCTCTCCCTATATAAGTATAAAATACAGCACTTATATATACAGTAAAAACTCTTTAGTACGATATTTGGTTACAACGATATACTCTATATTATAATCTACATCTCTTAATAAAAAAAATTTGGTGTATTTTACGATAAACTGATTTTTAACGATATTGTTAAGTTCCTACTACTAAAATCGGTATAACCAGAAGAAATTTTGTATGGGAGGGAAGCTATTTAACCCATATCTTATACCCTTTTTAGACACTTTGTAACGTATTAGCCTCCTTTTTCCTGCTTATTAACCCAATATATAACTTTATATATAACGATACTATTGGTATAACAATACGCTTAGCCGTATAACCCGTATCGTACTAACCAGTTTTTACTGTAAGAGGAAAGATAAACCTAGGGGGAGAAGGGGAAACCGAGGTTAAATAAGGGGCAGAGGTTATGCTAGTAGATTTAATTATTCCTTATTACGTTATCGCTATAGCTTGTTATCTTAAGTAAGTAAAGAGCTAAAATAACTAGAAAGAGATAAGTGCAGAGTAGACTATTAAAAAGGTCACTATTAAAAAGACTATCCCCTACTTAAACAATTCTAATTTAACAACGCTAAAAAGAAAGATTAAGGTGCTTTTAAGGTAGAGGAAGTAGGGAATATAGCAATAACTAAGGAAGAATTTAATAGCAATTTAATCTACCTTAACCCTAACCCTAAATATAATATACTTATAACAGCATCTCTAGCTTAGGCTCTTAACTTAGGTATAACTAAATACTTTATTAGTAACTAATTAGACTTAATATACTTAAAGAGATGGAATATACCTTAATAAGTACAAACTGCGAATAGGATTATTATACCTGCTATAGGTTATAGCTAAGTTTAAATTGGCAGCCTAAGGCTAAAAGACATCTGGCTTATACCTTTATTTAAGACAACTAAGCTAATCTTAGTAAGGACTCTTACTTAGAAAGGCTACTTAATTACTTTTAATATAGATAATTAAGCTACTAGCAAATATAATTTAGGAGCAATATTTAAAGCTATTATAAAAAATAACCTTTATATAGTATAAGAGCCTTAGGGAGCACTTAATACAATAGTAGAAGTATATAATTTATAACCAAACGTTAGTAAAATAGATGCTAAGCCATAGCGCCGCCAAACTAGATATATAAATTATAGCAACCTATTTAAGCAATAGCACTCCTTACTAGGTATAAGGCTTAAGAAGAAAGTAGTATTACTTAGTAAAAGTATATACAAAGCTTGCCTAGCTAAGCAAATGTGAGAAATACTAAATAAAAAAATAACTAAGCGCGAGAAGATACCTAGTTAAGAGTTATACTTTAATACTATAAGACAAATAAGTACGTTAATTAGAGGCTATAACTACCATCTCTTAGCCCTAAACAACGCTATATACTATACTTAGGTCATTCCTCTTAAAACCATCTAAACTAAAGAGGTACTACCGCATATAAAAGAGATTATTATAAGGGCAGAGAGATTTACTGGTAATAAAGCTGTCTAGATTTAAGCAGATAATAGAAAGGGGGGGTTTAGCCGTAAATTTTAAGATAAATTAATACTCTAAGGTATTAATTTTAAACCTTACCCGCTATACAAGCACTTATATAATAGCGTAATTAAGCGCGTAATTTATATAGTTAACTACAAAATAAGGTTACTTCTATTTTAGGGAAATATACTAGTTAAACTCTAGTATTACGCAATTAAACATACTGTTTAGATTAAGAATTAAGTACTAACCTCAGCACTTCCATTTAACAATGAGCATAGTAGTGCTATTATACTATATAAGGTATATACCTAATATGTCCCTAACTTAAAGAATCTAGTTATCTTTAGGTATTATACTAACCCAATTAATATACTTAAGAAACACCCTAGAAAGTATAATTTAAGAATAAAACCTAATTATATCTTTATGGGATTAAAATGGAGTAATTAATCTAAGATAATAAACCCATATACGCAAGTAATTAAGCTCTTTAGAGATACTAAATGCACGTGACTCGTGCACGTGACCCACGCCTTTAGAGAATACAGATTATTTGACACTAGTAACTAAGGCGCCTTAACCTTACCAGTAAGGTCTCCCCGTAGAAAACCTTATATCTATATATATGCTAATTAAATTCTATGCTCTAAGGCTCTAAATTAAAGCTTCGGGTTGATTAAGGCTCTAGATCGGCTTATTAATTGTAAACTCGGGTGAAAATCTTCGTTGGAGGGTACCCAACGATCCGCATGTTTTAATTAAAAATGATTTTGCCGGCTACGAGGACTGAAAACTTCAAACGATCAGGAGCTCTTCACACCCCATCCTAGGTAATGGTACTGCTCTTGGCCAACTTCCCACCCCCCTCCAAAGCCACTTAGATCCATCATCGGAAACACAAACAGCAAAAACATTCCCGTGAGACTCGCCTCTATCACTTTTTGCATAGTATACCAGATTGCCTCCAAGCCCGAGAGGCTGGATTAGTACGACAAATTGGTGCGTTCCAAGGTGCCTGAAAGCCGACTGCCAACATCTATTCAAGATCTTATGCCCTCCTAGAGTTTTATTTTCCCGCCTTCCCTCGGGAGTGAAGGAAACTGTTGTCACTAGAGCATCCTGGTACCTTTCCGCATCCTCGTGATCCAAATGATACACCAACCAGGAACCTCTAAGTCCTTTAGCTGTAATTCTAGCCTCTTCACTTCCTTCTCCATCGTACACTAAGTATGGGCCTAAGAGATCTGTAGTTGAACCCTGCCCTGTGCGGCGAACATACGGAGTTTCTGGAGCCCACGAAAACCCGGAGACATTTTCAAGCCGACGCGCATTGGACATCAAGAAAGCAGTCCTGACATTGCGGCCGACCATGCCTTGCCACAAATCCCTAGCATTGAAATACACCCGGATGTTACTTATCAGTGACCAGATCACGATATCATCCCCTTCTCGAGTAGCATGGCGGTGGCTGAGAAGACTGGCTGCACCCTCTAGAGTCTTTCGAGATGAGGCCCGCCTAAAAGGATCAGTTGAAGAGGGTAAGAGATGCTGAGTTGCTAAAAATAGGGCCACTAGATCGATCCTGCCTTTCTGATGTGTGTTGATCAGACACTTCCTCAGTGAGATTGTGCAATTGCCTTTACATAGTAAGTAGAGATTGTGGCAGCCCTTCATGGCTTCGAGCATGGTCCACGCTCGAACGTTCCAATCGCAAACCAAGAATGTCACCAACAGGGACTCAACCAGTGCGGTCGTCTCATGGGACATATTGATTTCCATCAAATCTCTATCCAGCACTAAAACAATTCTGCTTTGTGCAAAGATACGATTGATGTAGCTGATCGCCTCCTTTCTTAGCTCATGTTCATCGGGGATGCATACAGTATCAATCCAGAACGAATCACAGCCATGTCGCTCGGCAATCTGGGAGAATCGCTTATGAAGGCATTCATTTATTCCAGTATGTGGCCTCCCGCCATGTCCGTGGCTCCATACATGAGAGATGGCCATAGTCCGCTCCGATGCCTCAATGTATTTCACTCGACCACGTCTGGAAGTCTGAAATGAAACGGCAACGGGCCCAGATATAGACACGTAACTCGCCCTGTCCCATTTTATCCGATTGCATTCACCTGCGTGTCGGTCATGGATAGATTGTTCATCAGCGACCAAACGTTTATCTTGGAATCTCCCGCAGCCTAGTGGATGGCCGCCATCACATGCCGAATCAGACTCCCACAAGCACCATGCCTTCTTACCTCCGTGCAATCCCGAATAGCGCTGGTGAAAATGCCGGAAGTCAAGTCCAAGGGACGCACGATCAGTCTTCAATACCTCGAAAGCCCACGAACACATGTAAGGGATCCTTTCATTCGCCCAGCCATACAAGGTGGCGCGAATAGATGGATGCATGAGCAGCGTCATTCCCCTCAAGGCCAGCAACCGATTCCATTTCTCGTCATGGCCGAATTGAAGATGGTACCTGAGAACAAACCAGAAGAAAAGTTGCAAGCAGCGGGTCCATGTGGTCCAAAAGTAGGCTCTGACTATGCCCCTTTCCAGCTCGCTTGCCTGCACCCCTGTGCCTTTCCCTTGGGCCTCTACCTCATCTACCAACTCCGAAAAAAAGTTCAGGAAATTGTAGAGACAAACACCAATATCGAATCTGCCTTCATGGGATGATGCTACTACCAAAGCCACTCTTTGGGTTACTATGCTGAACCTGGTAACGACTTGAAGTTCCTCCCAGGGCGAAGTCTTTCGCCGCTCGTTCGGAAGAGTAGAGACTGAGACGCTTGTATTGAAATAACGTTGCAGATTTAATAATCCAGGTCCATTCCAAACCCCATATGACAGGTCAATTTGCGGCGGAAGAGGAGGAAGCCTTTGAAGCAATTCGCGTGCCTTGTTAACTGGATAGTCATTGGCAGCGTCTATTTTGGGCGTATTTTCGGACTCCTTGAAGCACATCAAAAAAGTTTTCGAGATTTCTTCGTCAATGAGAGCGTAATGGCGAGCAGCATCTGATGCGAAAGTTGTCAGATCATTAATCATTGCCCCTACGGAACACGATCGTTCTTCATCCGATGCTCTTGATCCATCAATCCTGGTTCGATAATCTTCCAAAAAAACATTTCGATTAAGATACTGAGGGTTTGTTTCCTCGAACACAGGTGCTACTGTTTGAATACTCTCATCCCACAATGCCTGCAATTGCTCGGTGGTGAAGGTCTCTTCTCCAAGGAGGACCGACATGTTGCGATCTTTTATAAAGATTGAACACGAGTTAATAGCTGTGGAAATTACCATAGGAATCAAAATTTCAGATGTATCAAATGTAAACAGTCTTAGAGATATTAACTAGGATGCAGTGATGAGGCTGACAACTTAGGTAGACCCAAGGAATCTATCTCTGCACAATATTATGAAGTTCTTCCAAGGGAGATCCCTTGCATCAAGGCACGTGCGAGGTTGTTGGAATTACAAGGTCATAAGGTCACAGCGGAGCTCTCTTGAGGGTCTAATTGATGATAGAGATGACGCAGACGATGAATACTGATTGATTCGTGATGCAGTAGATGCGGTTGATGTCTATATAGATTACATGCAGACTTCGACCTCGCACTGTGTCCAGAGCTTAGTCAGCACCTCATCGCTAATTCTAACACTCCCCCATGCTGACGACGCTCTCCTCGTCTATCCAAAATAGGCAATTATGAAGCTATTCCCAAAGTACCTTGCAAGTGCCATTCAGCCTACGTACAGAGGGAAAACCTAGTAGGCGAAAAACCTCTATCACTTACTCCGTCAGTTACCGATTCCTAGCGTTACATAGTGCTTTGTAAATTGGTTAATCGGTAGCTATTTTATAAGCATATCTCCAGGTTAATCTTTACCTAGTATATATACTACTTTAAGTTAACCTTGCTAAACCATGTTGTTTTATACAAAGAGGTATTAAGTCTTAATATGCTTAGCTTTCTGGTGGTGCTTTATATTATATAAGAGGTTAACTGTACCCTTATTGTTATAGTAGAGCGTAGGGATAAAAGGGTTGTTGTTATCTCTCTCCCCTAGATCTCTTGTTAGCTTCTTAAGCTATACTACTAACCTTACTCCTTTTAATACCGCCATAGTCTCTACTTCTATTAAGCTTAATGCTGTTAACTTCTGCCTTTAAGCTATCTAGATTACTACTCCCCTATAGCGCATAACTGCTATACCTTAGAATAATATCTAATTGTATTCTATTCCCTATATAGCATTAGTAAAGATACTATAGCTAATAGATAGGTTAGTTAACGTAAGCTTATATAGAGGAAAGTAAACTATTTAGCTTAAGTAGGTAATTCCTATTTCAAGCGTGCCGTTTAGGTATTATAGTAGCTGCTTACTTAAGTGGTAATATAATTCTCCTAGTGCTGCTATAAACCTAGCTAGCTAACTAATAGCATAGCTAGTATTAGGACGTATGCAATTTAAGAGGTAGATTATAGAGCTAATAATCTATTAGTATACTATTACATCGTTATATTTAAGAGGACTTTTAATATTAGGCTTTAGAACAGTACCTATTAATATTAGTAGCTTAGCCAGATTACAGTTATCTATTTTTAGCCATTTAAGTAGCTTTTTAATATATATTGTCTAATATAGCTTAAGGGTTTAGTTTATACGGTCTTAATAGATTTAAAAGCCTATAAATACCTCTATAGGACCTAGGTCTTTATATCTCCATTCTCTTAAAATTCTTATCTTTATAATATTAAGGTGTCGGCGCTTTCCTATAATTAGTATATTGTTAATAAATAGTAAGATATAACGTATTCCGCCATCGAGTGAGCCAACCTATCAAGCGAGCCACCTCAAAACCCCACCAAAAACTAGAAAATCCACACCTTAATATCTTAACAACCACTTAATAATAAATTCTAATAATTTAGATTTAGACTTTTATATATACTCTACAGCTTCTATTAAAGTTGCATTATAAATAGTTTAGTGGTTTTTAAGATATAGTAATTTAGCCTTATTTTAGCCACCAAATTTTAATATCTTAAATACCACTAAACTATTTATAATATAACTTTAATATAAGCTATAGAGTATATATAAAAGTCTAAATCTAAATTATTAGAATTTATTATTAAGTGGTTGTTAAGATATTAAGGTGTGGATTTTCTAGTTTTTGGTGGGGTTTTGAGGTGGCTTGCTCGATAGGTTGGCTCACTCGATGGTGGAATACGTTATACTTTATTTCCTATAAAGAGATTAGGGTTAGTATCTGCTGATTTTAAACCTATGCTCTTAAAGAACTTCTTAACTATTTAAAACCATTCTCTTAGTGCCTGCTTTAGGCTATAAAGTAACTTATTTAGCTTTAAGTAGGTGTCTTTTACCCCCTTAAGGTTAAGTTTAAAGTCTCTTAATAGGTTAAAAATCTATACGTAAATCTATTCTTATAATAGCGGGTTTAAGAATACAGTCTTAATGTTAATATAGTTAAGTTTAAGGTCTTTAGCTACTACCTTTACTATTAAGAACCTAAAGGCGTTATATTATATAATAGACGCAAATATCTTAAAATAGTTAATATTAGGGGTCTGCTTGTCTCCCTAAATATATAGTCTTACCTTCTTATAAATTACTTCTCCCTTAGCATTATACTTATACTTTAGAACTAGCTTACTTAGGAGTAATAACCTTCCTTTTAGTACTCTCCCCCTTATAATGATATAGGTATACATTCTCTTAAGGAGAGAAATTCTTTAAAGATAGCTTTTATCTAGCTAGGAGCGTCCTCCCTTAAGGCCTAATCTAGCTTAATAGCATTAAATAGTACTATAGGTGCTCCTAAAGAGGTAGTATTCTTAGCTTCTAGGTAGATAGCTTTTATAGCTATTACTAACTAAACCACTATATTATTAAAACCCCTTATTTTTAGTAACCATCTAGACCTTGTTCTCTATATATAAGGAATATATATTAATATACTTTATATAGGCGTCCCACCCTTTATATTACCTTAATTTAAGTATCTTGCTTAATCTTAACCTAGGCTTCCTACTTAATTTAAGCGGCCTACTTAGCTACTATCTAGCCTGCTCTTAGTTCTTATAACTAGAGTCTCTATTAGCGCGTTTAAGGTAGTAGGGGGAGGTTTAGGTTAGTTTGCGGCTTAGCTTATAGCACGTCTTATAGCTTAGCTTATAGCTTATACCTAAGGTGCTCTATAAGGGAACCTATATTTATTTACTTTAGCATATCTAAAAAGCTTAATTGCTTACATATATAGGTTTATTATTTTCAATTAACTACTCCTTTTTAACCCTATAAAGATATAGTTAGGCTTTATTCTTAAATTATACTTCCTAGGGTATTTCTTAAATATATTAATTAGGTTAGTATAACACCTAAAGGTAACTAGGTTCTTAAGATTAGGGACTTATTAGGTGTATGCCTTATAGGGTATAATAGCGCCACTATACTTAAATAGAAGTGCTAAGGTTAGTACTTAATTCTTAATTTAGATAGCGTGTTTAACTATATAGCACTAGAGCTCTATTAGTACATTTCCCTAAAATAGAAGTAACCTTATTTTATAGTTAACTATATAGATTACGCGCTTAATTATACTATTATATAAGTGCTTATATAGCAGACAAGGTTTAAAATTAATACCCTAAAGTATTAATTTGTTTTAAAACCTGTAGCTAAACTCCCCTTTTCTACTTAAATCTAAATAGCTTTATTGCTAGTAGGTCTCTCTACCCTTATAATAATCTCTTTAATATATGGCAGTACTTCTTCGGTTTAGAGGGTTTTAAGAAAAATAACTTAAGTATAGTGTATAGCATTGTCTAGGGCTAGGAGGTAGTAGTTATATCCTCTAATTAATATACTAATTTATCCTATAGTATTAAAGTATAGCCCTTAACTAGGTTTCTTCTTACACTTAGTTATCTTCTTACTTAGTATTTCTTATATCTTCCTAGCTAGATAAGCTTTACACATACTCTTACTAACTAGTACTACTCTCTTCTTAAGCTTTATACCTAGTAAGGAGTATTATAACTTAAATAGGTCGCTATAATTTATATATCTAGTTTAGTAGTGCTATAGCTTAGCATCTATTTTATTAATATTTAGTTACAAATTATATGTTTCTGCTATCGCATTAAGTACTTCCTAATACTCTTATAGTATATAGAGGTTATTCCTTATAATAGCCTTAAATATCGCTCCTAATTTATACTTACTAGTAGCTTAATTGTTTATATTAAAGGTAATTAAGTAGTCTTGGTCCTCGAAATCGGACTCTGCACCTATATGTGGTGAGGCCTACGAACCTGCTGGTCTTTGGACTTAGCAGAGCCAACGCAGAGACGTCACACAGCTGCGGGTAGGAGGTCGTGGTGGTGGTTGAAATGTTATAGGGGGTAGTGAAAAGTTTTTATATAGGATGGTAAGATCTTGAAAACCACTACTAACGGTACCCCCTTTATAGTAGACAACTGCTACACTCCTATTCAACCCTGTATAATCCTTGCGGATATGAGATGGAATCCAACGTCCCCTAACCCCCAATTGAAAGCATTGACGACCTTACATTAACGAACGAACGATTGCGAACGAACACAAATGAGCAAGTATACGGCCCCTTCTAACCCCTAGGGCGATCGCCCGCGGAGCATGCGGTTACTCGCCGTTAGCAAGTACTAAATACCTAGCAGCCTAGATTGCGACCTATGGTTTTCCTTATCTCCTTTTAACGGAGTGGTAACCCTTAGAAAGGGCCTAGCTAGGGCCTAGGCATAAAAGATACCTAACACACAACATATCCCGCTGTTAGTATTACGGTAATTGGAACAGATGAATTCCCCTTACGCCTTTAATGGCTCTAGGGAGGAAGGAGGTAAGGCGTATACGGCAATGGTTAACAAGAGATAGCATATAGGGGACAGTTAAGATATGGGAGAAAATAACAACAAGCGCAAGCATACGGCAATTAATTGGTAAGGCCTAGCTGGGACGTAGTGAACCCCAGCTTTAGATAAGCTGGAGAAGGAAGTAGTGGTTTCTAAGGAGTTTAAAACATCTAAGGAGGAGGACGTGCTGTAGGCCCGTAGGGCCGCAGCTACGTGCAAATATGGCAAATCAGGGTTTTTTATCCTACTAAGGCTGCTTATAGGGTTTTTCCTCCCCTAACTACAGGGGTTTTCTTCCTGTAAATACACAAGTTTTCCCCCCTGTGACGGAGTAGTCTGCGTGGGCCAGTAGGATCCGTATTAGACGTTAATTAAAGAATTACTACTAATTAAGTAGTCTTTTTAAGTAAGAGTCCTTACTAAAATTAGCTTAATTATCTTAAACAAAGGTATAGGCTAGATATCTTTTAGCCTTAGACTGCCGATTTAAACTTAACTATAGCCTATAGTAGGGACAATAGTCCCATTTACAGTGCGGACCTATTATAGCGTATTCTATCTCTTTAAGTATATTAGGTCTAATTAGTTACTAGTAAAGTACTTAGTTACTCCTAAGTTAGGAGCCTAAGCTAGAGACGTTGTTATAAGTATAGCATATTTAGGGTTAGGGTTAAGGTAGATTAAATCACTATTAAATTCTTCCTTAGCTATTACTATATTCCCTACTTTCTCTACCTTAGGAGTACCTTAATCTATCTTCTTAGCGTTATTAAATTGGAATTATTTAAGCAGGGGACAGTCTTTCTAATAGTGACCTTTCTAATAGCATACTCTGCACTTATCTCTTTCTAATTATCTTAGCTCTTTACTTAAAATAACGAGCTATAATATAATAAGAAATAATTAAATCTACTAGCATAACCTCTGCCTCTTATTTAACCTCGGTTTCCCCTTCTCCCCCTAGGTTTATCTTTCCTCTTATATACAAGTACTGCATTTTATACTTAAGTAGGGAGAGTAGTCTCTTGCTCCTAAAAAAGAGTAATACAACTCTTAAGGTCTTGTTTATCTTATAAACACTAGGTCTTTACATTCTGCCATATAATATCGCTTAGTAGGGCTAGAAGGAGTTGCTCTTTAATATTATTATTAGTAAGTACTTAAGATATCAAGGCTAGATTAATCTTAAATTAATTTAGTATATAAAGGAACTTAATAATTCGCATCTTTATAGGGTTAAATATAGTGCTATAAAACTCCCTGTGAAGTCTAGAGATATAGACCTCGTTATTAACCTTATTAAACTTCTTTATTCCTTCCCACATTCCTTAAATATTGTACTCCTTTATTATTATACGTATCTCTTCTTAACGGTCGTCTCCTATTAAATTATAAATAATCTTATTTGCTTCCCCTCGTCTTCTTCTCCTATTAGCTAAATTAACTTAAGCTAGGTCTTCTATACTAGTAACAAAATCCTATCCTTCTGCCATAATTAGGGCTGCCTTATAGGTACGCTCCTAGTCTGCAAAGTTATCTCTATTAAAAATAACAATTTTACTAGCCTTGTAATTATATATAGGTGCTATTATAGTTAAGGCAGAGGAGGTTATTTACAGGGGTTAATTTCGAGTTAGGAGTGGTGTTGCTACCTAGGCTTATAACCTATTGGAATTATAAGGTTATAAGGTTATAGCGGAGCTCTCTTAAGGGTCTAATTAATAATAAAGATAACGCAGACGATAAATACTAATTGATTTGTAATGCAGTAGATACAGTTAATATCTATATAGATTGTATGCAGACTTTAACCTCGCAATATATCCAGAGCTTAGTTAGCACCTTATCGCTAATTCTGACAGAGGTAATTCCTTACTAAGGGTCTAAGGTATCGCAGGTCGGGGTTAGGCTTAGCGTAACCTCCTAAGGTCCGCGATATATCGTCCAAATATTACCCCCCCCTTAGGTGGTGGCCCCTACTTTTTGGACGCGTTTTTGAGGCTTAGGTTAGTACTAAGTTAGTATAGAGGTCCTTGTCACGCGCCTTCGACCTTATTATCGCCTTGACAATCCATTTTTTAACCCTCTTCCTATTCTCGTGCCCGCGCTCTCTCCTAACTCATGCAGGGCTTTTAATTTTATATAGAACGGCCTACTATAATTCTAATTCTATAATATAGAGCTCTTTTCTTCTCCTCCTCCTTTAATATTTACGCGTTTAGTGGTTTTATTTACCTATACCCACGCTATACTTACGCGCCTTCTCCCTAATCTCTTATAAAGATAAAGTCTTTTAAGAATCTTCTTACCCTACGGTCTACTTTACAGTTAAAGAAAGCCCCCCTAGCCTTCTCCTTCTTCTTCTTCTTCTTCTTCTATAGCCTCTAGAACGAATTTAAGGCCCAAAATAGCGCGGCTATAGGATATTTATAAGGCCTAGCGCTTAAAGAATATTATAAAGGCGTATAAGCCAAAGTAGAAAGAGTGGGAAGACTAGTATATAAGACTAAAAGGTAATATAGACAGCGCCAAGGTAATAGAAAATAAGCTTTACCTATTTTTAGAGTAGTAAGTTATTAACTAAAAATTATAGGCTGCTAATTATTAAAAACAGAATTTAAAATAGAAAGAGATATAGAAAGATAGTAAGTAGGCAAAAAAAAGGTAGAAGACAGTTAAGTAGGTAGGGTAGCTAGGGGGGAAGGTAGCTATAGGGGCAGCTATAGGTATAGGGGAGGAAGCTATAAAGGAGAAAGGGGAGATATGGGACAAGGAGGCCCTAAACGCCCTATTTAACGAGATAGTCTAATACTTAATTATAAATAGCCACGTCTCTACTATTACTAAGCTTCATATATAGTAGTTAGAAGGTAAGACCTTATAGCCGCTATAGGGGGTATAATAGTGCTAGAGTGCGTCACCTGCTACTTTTTAGACATCCTACTAAATTCTACCAAATTCTGCTAAGTCACTATTAGCTTGCTTACTACTAGCGCCTTAACAACCCCTTTATATCTTACCAGTCTCTACTAGTCTTCTTCCCTCCTTAGCTTAGTATTCTTATATAGTAGCGATCTATAAGCTTTAGTTTAGAAGCATTTATATAAGCCCATTATATTATACTAAGCTCTCCCTATATAGCCTAGAAAGGCCTCTATAATATCCTACTCTAAAAAGAAACTTCGTTTACAATAACGCGTTAACACGTTATACTTAGACACCAAATACTATATACAGCCTAGGAAGGCCCTAAAAATATCCCCCTTTTATAGGCTAGACTGTACTTAACCTATACCTCCAGAATTAAACCCAAATTATATAATTTTAATAAACCTTTAGGAAGCTAATAATGGCACCTAAAGCAAGCTTATCTAAAAGACCTACCTCTACCTAAGAGGAACACGAGATCCAGTTAGGATTAGAAATTAAAAATAATAATAACGTTATAAATATATATGGGTGGATTTGTGCCCTTACAGCTAATTAAAAGGTTGATTATTTTTAAGCATAAAGTATATAAGAGACTGTAAAGGAGATCTTAGAAAGCCTTACTGCCTTATAAAATAGCCTAGCCTCCCCTTTGTAAAGCCTTAGTTAACCTATTTACTTAACCAAATATAATATACTAGAGAGTATAGATATAATAATAAAATAATTAAAGTCCGTTAAGCTCCCTAACCCCCTACTATTATTAAATAGTACAGACTTAATCTTTAAGAACTGGAGGATCTAAGTATAAGGAAAGCTTTGTGTTAACTATAACTATTTTCCCTCTAAAGAAGCTAAAATACTCTACCTCTTTAGTTAAACTATTAAGGATGCCTAGTAATACCTCTAGGCCAAGTTTAAGGATAAGTTACCTATTTAGTTTATATCTGTTAATAAAATAATATAGCACCTGGCTGCTATCTATATTAATCTAAATAAAGTATAGGATGCCTATTATAACTATAATTGCCTAATAATAAAATTAAACTAATCCTTTACTAAGTTCTAGACTTAATTCTTATACCTAGCAGGCAAAGGCTAGGTTTCCCCTAAGAACTACTGTTTAGACCTATATAATAAGCCAATAGTCTAACTACAAGAGAAGATTATAGTAGCCTTAGATAACCTACTAACTTACTAAAGACTTATAGCCTAATATTTATTACTAGATTTAGAACTAAAATAAATTAATGCTTGTTCTAACTAAATAAAGAGGTCTTATAGCAACTAGAACCTATCTGCTATATTAATAAAAGCTAGCGTTAGAAGATAAACTATAACCGCCCTTATACTAAAAGCGGTTATAACTACCTACCTATAAGCCTCGCCTAACCCGCTACGTACTATACCTTTAGCCAATACTTATTACAGTACCCTAATTAACCCTACTATAGTTACGTGCTTTAATTGCGGAAAGAATAGTTACTTTACTATATTCTGCCTAGAGCTAAAAGATATAGGTAATATTAAGGAGATAGAGAAAGAAAAAATATCTAATAAGTTAAGAAAAGAAGAACCCTAGAGAAAGACTCCCCCCTAAGGCATCCTATTAATCTTAAAGAGATTAATCTAAGTTAGCTAATAGGTAGAAAATGCTTTATGGTTTTATATATAGTATTTTAAAATAGATATAGAGTTAATATAACCACCCTTGTTGACACTAGAGTAAATAGCTTTGCCTTTATAAATACTACTTATATAAATAACGTTGCTAAGTTCTTAAATATAAATGCTACCTAACTAGAGAAGCCTGTCTAGGTAAAAGGCTATAATGGTTAAGCTAGTAAGCCAGCTACCCATATCTTAAAGCTATATATTGCTATTAATGGATAATACTAGTTTAGTATCCCCTTTTATATCCTAGACCTAGGGTCCTATAATATAATCCTTAGCCAAAAATAGATGTCCTACTTTAATATTTAGCTAAATATATAATAAAGATAGTTTGTCTGGTCGGAGAATAGACTAAAATTACCCTCCTTGGTTAGAGAAATTCGGACTAATTATAAAACATTAGCTGTAAAAGCTAACCCTATCTATTAACAGGATGTTAGGGTCTGCGACCTAGCCTTTGCCTAAAAGGATGCCCGCCATAAGGCTAGTAGGAGCTCCATATTAATAATAATACTCCCCTAAAGCATTATGGTTAAGGAGGACTCTACTTATAGAAGCAAAATGGACGGTAATATAGACGACTTCTAAATTGTGGAGATCTAGTCAATAATAAACCAACTAGCCACTTACTAATAGAATATAAAGGATAACCTTTAGAAGATATAGCAAGAGCTAAAGGGAGTAAGGATAACGCCAATATACTAAAAGCCCCTAAGGCCATGGACATCCCTACTACTATATAACACCCCTATAGTAGATATTACGGCAATTAGTGCCATAGGTTTTTACTTTAATATATATTAGAAGGATAACAAAGTCTTTATAACTAGTTTATACAAAATTAACTAGATTATTAATAAGAAGGAAGAAGGGCTAGTAGAGGAAACTAATAAAGAACTAGTTAAGCGCCTTCTCCCTACTTACCTCTTAGACTATAGAGACGCGTTCTTAAAAGCAGCTTTAAATATACTGCCCCCTTACTAAATCTATAATTATAAGATTTAATTAAAGGCCGATAACTCTCTAGGCTATAGCCCCCTTTACTAGCAGACTATAGAGGAACTAAAAGCTATAAAGTAGTACTTAATTAACAACCTCTATAAAGGGTTTATTAAACCAAATTAGGCCCCTTTTACTTCCCCTATTCTATTTATAAAGAAACCTAATAAAGGCCTTCGCTTTTGTATTAACTATTAGAAACTAAACGCTATTACTTAGAAAAATTATTACCCTCTTCCCCTAATTAATAAGACCTTTATATGTCTAAGCTAAGCCAAAATCTTTATAAAGCTTAATATCCGCTAAGCTTTCTACTAAATTAGGATGGACCCTGTATTAAGATCTAATAATATTCTATACTCGCTACGGTTCCTATAAATATAAAGTCCTTTCTTTTAGACTAATAAATAAACTAGCCACGTACCAACGGTATATAAATAATATTCTTTTTAACTACCTTAATAAATTCTGCACGGCATACCTAGACGACATTTTTATATACTTAGACAATAAACTTAAGCATTAAGTTTATATTAAGAAGGTCCTAAAAAGGCTGCGGAATACAGGCCTATAAGTTAATATTAAGAAATGCAAATTTAGAGTAAAATAAATAAAGTACCTTAGGTTTATTATTAGTATAAAAAGAATTAAAGTTAACCCTAAGAAGGTTAAGGCCATATATAACTAAAAAAAACCCTTATACTGTAAAAGGTATTTAGTTCTTTCTTAGCTTCTGCAACTTTTACTATTAGTTTATTTATAACTATAGGGTTATAGCTAAGCCTTTTATGCGACTAACTAAAAACAACACACCTTTTGTTTTTAATAATAACTATATAGATGCCTTTAAGGAGTTAAAGAACTAACTTATCTCCTTTCTAATTCTCTATTACTATAACCTAGACCTAAAAGTAATGCTGGAAATGGATATATCCGACGGAGTAGTAGTGGGGGTTCTCTTATAACTACACTTAGATAGAGAGTGGTACCTTATTACATTCTTCTTAAAGATAATAGCCTTAGCTAAGTACAACTACAAGGTATATAATAAGGAAATGCTGGCTATTATATAATTATTATCCTAGTAGCGCGCAGAGCTTAGAAGCATAGGTTCTTAAATTAAGGTCTATACTAATTATAAAGCCCTTAAGTATTTTATAATAATAAAGCAGCTTACCAGTTAATAGGCCTAGTGGGCTAAAATACTCTCCCAATTTTTCTTTATAATTATATACCGCCCCAGTAAATAGAATTCTAAGGCTAATACTCTAACCTAAAGAGAATAGGATATAAAGCTATAAGATAAGCTAAAGGCTCAGCACCGGATATATGCCCTCCTCTGTCCTAAATAGTTTAACCTATATATCCTTAAGGAACTAAGCTCTAAATAGAATAAGCTAGCACCCTTAGGAGGAGAGATCCTAGATAAATTAATAGAACTAATTAATCGCATCCTAATTACAAACCGCACAGCCAAATCCCTAAAGGCCCTCTGTAACTAAGCTATAGAAGGTAACCCTAATTTAGAAATAGAAGACGGACTGCTTTTATACTAAGAACGGCTTATAGTGCCAAATATTAATAACCTATAAATAGAGCTAATCCGTAAATCCTACTGTTAAATCTCTATGGCGTACCTTAGCTAAAATAAAACCAACTAACTACTAGCGCCTTATTACTATTGGCGAGGGCTCCTATCCAATATAGAACGATTTATTAGAAACTATTATGCTTATAAATGTATAGATACCCCTAGGGATTAAACTCCCGGATAGCTATAACTACTACCAGTTCCTAAACACTTTTAGCAATATATTATAATAGACTTTAAATTATTCCTAAAGGATAAATACGGCTATAATATAGCCTTTATAGTAGTTAACCAACTAAGTAAATAAGCTGTTTTCCTCCTTTGCTTTAAGACCACTACTGCAAAAGATATAGCCTATATATATGTTAACAACATCTACTAAATCCATAGCGCTCTTAAGTTAATTATCTCTAACTATAAACCCTAGTTTATATTAGACTTTTAGGATAAATTCTGCCACATCCTTAGGATTAAGATTAAACTCTCTACTATATTTTACCTTTAGACTAATAGCCAAACCAAGATTATAAACTAGTACCTTAACTAGCGACTTCGCCCCTTTATTAATTACTACTAGGATAACTAGTTGGAACTACTACATATAATAGACTACGCATAGTTTACGCTCCCTTATAATAGTATAGGAATGTTACTATTTAAGTTACTTTATAGGCATAAGCCACAAACATCCTTTAATTGGGATAGACCTATAGGACCTATAACGGCCCGCAAATGCCTTAGCTATATAGAGGCCCAGACCTTTACTAAGAGAATATATAGAGCCTAAGAGACTGCCTAAGTAATTATAAAAAGGGTATAAGAAAAGAAAGAGGCCGACGTAAACTAATGTTGCCGTAAGGTAGACTTCGAAGTAGGAGACAAGGTATAGGTATTAATAAAAAACTAAAAGACCTAGAGGCCGAGCTATAAACTAGACTACTAAATAGCTAGCCCCTACAAAATCCTTAAGAAGAAAGGGCACTCTTTTAAGGCTAAGCTACTAGAGTTAATAAAAACCCACCCTATCTTCTCTTTAAACCAACTATAGAAGGCTACGGACAACCTATTACCTAGATAGTATAACAACCCCCTATTGCTAATTTAGATTATAAAAGATAAGGAATAGGAAGTTAAAGAGATCTTAGCAGTTAAAAAGGACTATAGTACCTTAAAATACCGTGCGAGCTAGGTAGGTTATAATAAAGATCTAGAATAGTACCCCGTATCTAATTTTAAGTACACTCTCTATAAGCTATAAGATTTCCACCTAGCCTACTTAGACCTCTCTAGACCACCACGTAAGCTAGATAGCTAGATTAAATACTAGGAGAAAGGGTTAGATAACTATAACAATCTAGATAATAACAAAGAATTTAGATAAAGCCTAAGGGCAGGCTTTTTTAGGAAGGGGGGGGTTGATGTAATAGTGCTAGAGCGCGTCACCTGCTACTTTCTGGGCATTCTACCAAATTTTGCCAAATTCTGCTAAGCCACTATTGGCTCGCTTACTACTAGCGCCTTAACAACCCCTTTATATCTTGCTAGTCTCTACTAGTCTTCTTCTTATTCTTAGCTTAGTATTCTTATACGAGAAATAAGCAATTTTCTAAGGAAAATTCTGAAATTGCCAACCTACGGCCGGCAATTTGCAGTTCCTTAGAAAATTACATATTTCTCGCGCCTGTGGCGGGCTTTTGTCCTTTAGGACGAAGTCCTTTTAGGAACGAAGTCCTTTTGGGAACTTAGCTGCCCTACTACTGCCCTATTACTGCCCTGCTGCCCTACTACTACCCTACTGCCCTACTACCGCCCTGCTACTGCCCTGCTACTGCTCTACTATTGCCCTATTGTTATAGTGGTGACATAAGGCTGCCTTTACGTAATAATCGCGTAATATAGATTTATACAATTAATTACATAACATATATTGACAATAGCTATTTATATTATCGTTATCGTCGTCGTCTTCTTTCTTAAGTAATAGTACTATTACTATTACCATCACCACTGCCGCTGCTGCTGCTACTGCGTCTTCTGCTCTTGCTCCTGCTCCTACTACTACTGCTGCTACTACCACCACTACTACCACTACTACTACTATTACCACTACCGCCGCTGCCGCCGCTATATCTGCGCCTAGCCGCCGCTTCTTATCTATACTGCCATCTGTACCGCCACCATCCTAGGCTAAAGTGTATGCGCGTAGGACTTTAGTCCCAAAAGATAAGCGTACTAGTAAGTATTAGTACTATAAAAGAATTTAAGAATTTAAGAATTTAAGAAGATACTGATATATAAATAGCTGCTATAGCTATAGCTGCCACCCAGCCCCTCCCTGCTCCTACTACTGCCGCTACCGCTACTACTACCGCCACCGCTCCTGCCACTCCCGCCGCTCCCATCACTCCCCCCCTGGCTAGCTTTACGGCTATTAATTAGCCCACTACCCTCCTGCTGCCTACCGCCCTCCTACTACCCGCTACCCTCCTACCCTAGAATCCCTTGCCTGCTATACTTGCTACCACTACTAAAGCCACCACTACTAACATAGCTATAATGCGGGCGCTATATCCCCTACCGCACATTTAGGGCATATCTCTGCGGTAGGCTCCTGGCCTAGGTAAAGCTCCTAAGGTCTACTAAGGGGTCCGCCTTAAGGCTAGGGCCCCAAATATAGAGGTAGCCCTGGCGTAAAGCTAGGGTACAGTAGCCCTATAGGTTTATGCATTATGCGCATGGGGCGGTAGCCCATTTATAGAGTGTGTGTTAGTTATAGGCCAGCTATACAGTAGCTGTATTAACTGCCATTATAGTAGTAAAGGGGCGCGCTACTCCTTCTAGGCCTATAAGTTAGCAATATAAATGGTAAAAATTATAACTAATAGAGATAATAGTGTCTGCCCCTACCGCAGCTACTACCGCCACCCTACTAGTCTACTACGGCCACACCTCCTCCCGCGCCTTAGTCCCTCCTACTGCCGCCACTACCACTACTAACAATAATAACGACGACAACAATAATGATGATAATAATAACGACAACGATAAAGAGGAGGCCCTACCTGCCCACGCCTATTCTCGCCCTATATAGTACTAGTAGGTTACAGGGCTACTCCGCTATTTAGCGGATATAGTTAAGTAGTGGGAGGGGGATAAGGATAAGGAGTAAGGGAGGGGGGGTAGAAGAGGGGGGGAGGGGGGTAAGGATAAGGAGTAGGGGAGGGGAGGTAGAGGAGGGGGCAAAAAAGGGAAGGAAAAGGGAGTGTCTACTAGACCCTATAGGGCATTTACAGAGGTTTTACTGGCCCTATAGGGCAGTTATAGAAGTAGTTATTTAATAAAATAACATACCTTATTATAAAAGTAATACCTCTGGATATAATATTAGCCTAAAACTAAGTGCTGTCCTATTACTACCCTACTACCCTACTACCCTACTACCCTACTACCCTACTACTATTACTGCCACCGCTACTATGCCGTCCCCCTATATCTTAGCCTGTAACGGCTAGTAATATACTAAAACTGCAGCAATACCTCTAGATATATAATATTAGTTATTATAGCATCCCCATCCTGTGGTAGTAATAGTAAAAGCTTAGCTATATCCGTTACTCTTAATAGCGTAATATATAGCTGCCTATAGCTAAAGACCGGTATACATAAGTTAACGCCAATAAAGTTAAAAGACTGCCCCTATGACTTATTTATAGTTATAGCAAAGCATAGCCGGATTAGAAACTGCCTTCTACTAATAATAAATAGCAGTTCTTCTTCTGTAGAGGTAAGCTTAATATAAGGGATTAGCCATAGCTGGTTATAAAAGCTACTACTAAGTATCTAAATTTTAATACAGCAGCGGCCTACGCGCGTAATAACTATATGGGTGCTGTTATAGAGCCCTTTATTAGGGTAGAGGTTTTATAAAAGAATTATAGGCGCGCCTACCTTTAGGGAAAGCTTTAATAGAGGTAGGCTACTAGGGTTAAATATCTGCAGAAGCTCCGCTGGTGGCAGTTCTATATAATTGTCTTCTCTATTTTGCTCTATAGAGTCTATAGAATAAAAGGTGCTTAGGGAGCCATGGAGCCGCGGAAGGATAGCGTTATTAATCTTAGCTATAGTATTGTTATAAATAGTTAGGATAGTGTAATTGCAGAAGGTATTAGGGTTAGTATATGCCTAAGTAAGTAGTTATAGAGGGTATATATAGCTATAAAAGGGTTTCTGGGACTGTAATAGGGCTATACTAGGTAGGATACTAATACTGCTAGCTAGGGCTAGATTATAGGATAAGCTTTATACCTAAGCTGCAAACCACTAATTTATCTTGCCCTAGTGGACACATATATTTAACCATAGGGATAGTATATAGAAGGTAGGTTAGAGGAATAACTACTATAGATAGGCACCTATAATGGCTATATAGTTCCCCCACGGGACAATAGGTAGTATTTAAGCAAAGTTACCACCTAAGATAGTAGGGAGTCTGCTAAAGGTAGAGTTATTAGAATTAATGTCTGTAAGTATATAGTACACAGCTTTATAGTAGTAGTGGTGCTGTATTAGCACCTTATCCTAGATAAGTAGAGAAGTATAGCATAAAAGCTTAGCTAGATTTAAGCTTTTAGAGATATTACAAGTAGACTCTTTATATAGATTAAGAGGTATCTAAAAACAGAAGTAGGTAGTATAGCTGCCAGGCAGTAAAAGGGCTGCAATGCTAGAAGAAGCCATATAAAGAATAATCTTACTGCGTAAGTAGTAGTAGTAGTAAAGGTAGTAATAGAGAAATATTTTACTAATGCCTATAGGGCCCTAAAGGAAGAAGTAGGCTATCTATAAATCTGTATCTATAGCGGTAACAATAGTATTAAAGCATGCTGCCTAATTAGCATTTAGCTACTAGCGTAGCTTAGTAAACTAGTAACCTTCCTTTATAGGGTTGTATTACTATAGCTTAGCTGTAAGAAGTAGGTTACTTCCCTTAGTAATAACGGCCTACTAGTGCTAAAACTGGGGTAGGCTATAGTCTGTAAGTATTTTCTAGTAATCTATAAGCATCTAATAGATAAGGTATAGGCCGTAATTAACATGGATATTATTATTCTCGTCAACTATAGGAGGAGTATTAGGTTAATAGGCTAGAAAGTAAGGCAAATTATTATAGATAGACTGTTTAAAGCGGTCCTATAAAGCAACTGGCTCTATAATAGGGCTGTAAACTAAAGTGGTTACAAATAAGGAATATAGCTAGGCGCTAGTAGCAAAAACGGCGGCCTCTATAAAGCAATTAATCTACTTATAATTATCCTTTAGTAGCCCTAGAGCCACGTAGGCAGCCTAGAAGGTTAGATAGACTATACTAGCAATAGTATGGAGGTCCTTAAAGGAGGTAGGGTCGGGAATAGATATTAGTAGTAGCTATAAGTAGAACCTCTTACCTATAATAGGACTGTAGTAATATATGCAGCCTATTATAAGGCCTTACTAGTATAAACGCTACTTCTATTGCTTTAGATAAAAGATATACCACTTAGGGAAGTCCTAATATAGGCGGTTACGGGCATTTTTATACTCCACGTTATACTTAAAGAAGGCTATTAATATAGAGTAGGAGAGCTTAAGGCGCTGCTAGATTTCCTCTATAGACTAGTCTAGCTAAAAGTATATAGGCTGCTTGCCTGGAAGGTGTGCTGTAAGCTAGATTATAGGGGGGAACTCCTTATAAATGGGAAACTTAAATAGCCGCTAGATAGCCTTAAAGGGGCTAATATAACAGCCCTATAAATACTAGCTTACCTTATTACTGTCCATAAGTTATAAAGTGGTATAGTTATTCCCCTTATATATATACTTATGGATATACTTAATAGACTTTATAGAGGCGCAGACCTTAATATTTATATAGGTATAATACTTTGCGGTTAGATATAGGCTATATAGAATAATCTAGCGGTTACCTATTTTAAATATAGCTCCCCCTAGTAAGCGGATAGACTATAACTGTAAATTATTATAATAGCGGTATTCTGGATAGCCGTCCTTATATACAATAGTAGTAGGGTTAAAAGGCTTAGGGTACCGCTTTAAGTAGGTTAGCAGAAGGCCTAGCCTTAGTAAAACTATATAGGGAGCTTATAGATTCTAGGAGCCGCAAGGGCCGTAAACTATTATTAACTTTATAATCTTAGTAAGACAACCAGTAGGATTATCCTCTAGCTATAGAAGCTCCGCGGATATAAAATGGTTAATAACAGCTGGGTCTAGTAGCCTATTATAATTATATAGATGCAGGAAGAGTAGTAGATATAGATAGGGCAGGCCCTATTTCTAGTACTTAATAATCTAGATAGAGCCGCGGTACTAGCCAAAGATCTACTTCCGTTTTAGGTCGTAAAAGAGGTGGATAAGTTTTATATAGAAGACGCGCATAACCAGATTAGGTCTATCTGTAGTAGTCTGCCTAGGTAATAGCTTGCAGGTAATCTTATCCCATCTAGGGTTAGCAGTAAACGTAAGAAATATACTTAGACGGCCGTATTTATGGATAATAGCTATTAAATCTTAATAGCACTACCTAATAAAGCGATCTCTGCTAAGGAAACTTAATAAAAGGACTATACGGCGGCCTAATAACTTAGGGTTTAGATTATTGTGGGTAAGAGCATCTATAACGCTATTATATAGCTCTATATAGTGTTACGGCACTGGCAAATTGCCGCAACTGCCGTCACGTGACGGCAAGTTGCGGCAAGTTGCCATCACGTGACCATTAGATTGTATATAACTTTAAGCGGTACTTCCGTTCTTCTTATTTCCTTTCTTTAGCTTTGGATCCTCGTTTATAGACAATCTAATTGTACAGGCTTGCGCGACCCTCTTGCCGTGCTCGTGCCTCGATTGACTAAGTCGCTAACATTATCCAAAGCTCTTTCTACCACTCTTTCTTCCTAAAAAGGAACTTAAATATATCTACAAGGACACAGAACAGGACCCCAAGGACATCACCAGGACTATAAGGACAGGATAGAACCAAAAGAACACAAATAGAACGCGAAACCTAAGAATAGGACACGCATGGACTAGAACCCCTAGAAAATAAATAAACACCGGAAATTACCTAAAACCCCTACCACTATGCCAAGAAATACAGTAGCCGGCAAAGCCGCTGTAGGACCCGCAAATACCTCTAATAGTGAAATAGTTACCGTCTTAACCCCCTAGGAAGAACTCGTAGCAGCTAATGCCGAAATCAAGCGGCTTTGAGAGCTGCTTGAAACTAGAGACACCCCTGCACCTAGCAAAGAGTTATTAGATACCTAAAGACTTACTATAGTCCTTAAGACCCTAGCCCAATACACAGCATTAGCATTGTCGCGATCCGCGAAGGTTGCAAACCCTCCTTTGCTTACAGACGGAACTGACCCTACATTTAATAATTGGAAGCTTTAACTATAAGACAAGCTTGAGGTTAATGCAGACCACTTCCCTACTACTTAAGCTAAGATGGCCTATGTCTTTGGCCGTACTGGTAGGGACGCATAGACGCATCTACGTCTGCGATACGCCTAGGACTTAGCAGACCCCTTCCTCTCTAGAGAAGAGATAATTGACCACCTGTCTTCTATTTATGAGGACCCCTTTAAGACACAGAACGCCCGCCTTAATTATAAGGCCCTTAATATAAAAACAACGGAGACCTTTTTGGCTTTCTAGACCCACTTTTTATACCTAGCCGGCCAAGCCTGAATTCCCTATAAAGACCTGATGCCAGACCTCTTTAATAAACTTACCCTAGACCTACAGCGTACCATACTGCCAGTTTTTACTATGGTATAGACGTTAAAGGTACTTATGGACCACTGCCTGGCTATTAATTAAGGCCTCTGTTAAATTAAGGTATAAGCCAAGCGGTACAAAGCCAGAAACTCTTCAAACCAGACTACAAGCGCTATAAGAACGGCCCGCAGTGCCCTAGCACAACTGGTAACTCCTACAGCACCAGCCGCACAGCCTGCCGTTAGTTCAGCAGCTAGCCGCGCAGCTAGCCCTACCGCGGGTCCGGCGCATACTTGGCTGACGTATAGCAACCCCTGTAGACAGGCCCTTAGTAATCAAGGAGCTTGCTTTTTATGCGGCCAGAAGGACTACTTCGCTAAGGACTACCCAATAAAGGCAAAAACGGATGAAGTTCTATTAATCCAGGAGGACAGTAAGAAGTTGGAAAAAGAGGAACCCTAGAGAAAGACTCCTCTCTAGGGTTAAAAGGAATTGATATATTATATGTTAATCTAGGTTGGCTAGTTAGTAGAAGAAGCTACACTATCCCTTGTACTTTATTTCACAATAGATATTAAGTTTTAACCTCTGCTTTAGCTAACTCTGGAGCAAATGCCTTTGCCTTAATAGATACCTAGTACGCTGTAAAGCTGGCTGACTTTTTAAATGTACCCCTTAAAGAACTGCCCAAACCAGTCCCTATCCGCGGGTATAATAGACAGATAGGACCACCTATTATAACTATCTTATGGATCTACCTTCGTATTAATGGACGAAGGTAGTATAACGTCCCCTTTCTTATTACAGACCTAGGAAGCCACAATATAATCTTAAAAAGAAAATGGCTAGCCTATCTAGGCTTATAGCTTGACGTATGGAGTAGACGGCTTGTCTGGCCTAAAACCCTACCCCTAACACCTTCTTTTATAAAGGAAATCAGCATTATAATAGAAAACCTTGTGCGCCTATAGATAGATACCGTTCACTAGGCCGATGCTATGCGTAGGGACCAGGCCTTTAAGAAAGATATATAGCTTAATCCATAACAGGTCCATATACTAAGCCGCCCCCAGACTACTTATGCTACGCCACCTATACCAGAGACCTAGGAAATTAGTAGTAACCTAGCTAAGTCCCCCACGGAGAACTTAGGCCCTACGCAGCTACAAAGGAAGGCTAGGAATACTGGACGCTATACCAAACTAATAGACCAGAAGGATAACTTACAGAAAATGGAACGTGAGCTAAAAAAGACTACAAACCCTATCCTATAAAATACGGCCCAATAAAAGTCTGTAAAGAAACCTATGGACCTTCCCCTAGTTAATATCTGCTGTATTAGCGCCGTAGGATTCTATCAGAACTTGGTTTAACCTAACACTATTGCCTTTACCACCAGCTTATATGAAATTGATTGATTAATTAAGGAAAAGGAGAGCGAGCTTAGCGGATAGGAAAGTGAGCCTACAGATAAGGAACTGGTAGAACAGAAACTGCCCTATTAACACCAGAAATTTAAGGACGTATTCTCCAAGACAGTGTCCGATATGCTCCTACCTCACTAACCATACAACCATAAGATTGAGATTGAGCCAGACAAGGAAGACACCCTTAGTTATAGCCCCCTTTGTTAGCAGTCAACTGCTAAATTGCAAGCTACAAAGTAGTACCTTATTAATAACCTAAATAAGGGCTTTATTAAGCCTAGTCAAGCCCCTTTTAACTCGCTTATTTTTTTTACTAAAAAACTAAATGGAGGACTTTGTTTCTGCATTAACTACCGCAAACTTAATAATATAACCCATAAGGACCGCTATCTACTGCCCTTACTTAATAAGACTCTAGCCTAAATAAGTAGAGCTAAGGTCTTTACTAAGCTTAATATCCGTTAGGCTTTTTACTGGATTAGGATGGACCCTAGATTAGAAGATCTTACTATATTTCGGACCCGTTACGGAATATATAAATGCAAAGTACTTCCTTTTGGACTAACTAACGGACCGGCTACGTACTAGCGATATATAAATGATATACTCTTTGACTACCTTAATAACTTCTGTACGGCCTACCTAGATAATATTATGATCTACTCTGAGAATGAGTTAGAACACGAGGAGCATGTTTATAAAGTCCTATAATAGCTCCGCGAGGCCGGTCTCTAGGCTAATATCAGGAAATCGGAATTTAGTATTAAGCGTATAAAGTACCTAGGTTTTATTATCAGTATAGACGGAATTAAGGCCGACCTAGAGAAAACGGCCGTAATTAACCAGTGGACACCCCCACGGACTATAAAGGGGGTGCAATCATTTTTAGGTTTCTATAACTTCTACTAACGCTTTATTAAGAACTACAGTAGGATCGCCTAGCCTCTTAACTACCTTACTAGGAAGGACCAGCTATTCCACTTTAACGCCATATATATGCAGGCCTTTAATAAGCTTAAAAAATGGCTAGTATTGGCTCCCCTACTTGCCCACTTTAACCCAGAACGGCCCTCAATACTAGAAACTGATGCCTTAGACGGCGCGATAGCCGGTATTTTCTCTCAGAAGTAACTGGACGGAGAATAGCACCCTATTATATACTATTCGAAGACTATAATAGATGCTGAGCTGAACTACTATATCCATAATAAAGAAATGCTGGCTATTATCTCTAGCTTTTAGCACTAGCGTGCACAGCTAGAGGGGACCCCTAAGCCTATTAAGGTAGTTTCGGATTATAAGGCCCTAGAATACTTTATAATAACTAAGGCCCTTATGGCCCGGTAGGCACGCTAGGCGGATATCCTATCTTAGTTCAACTTCTTGATTATGTATAAACCTGGCGCTACGAACCGTGCGGATGCTCTTATAAGGTGTAAACAGGACCTAGGTAACTAGGCGGCTGTGAAGATCTTATTATAGACCCAGACACTACTACAACCAGAGCACCTTAACCCCTGGATATAGGTAGAACGAAATACAGACCCTTTAAACGCTGAGATATGTCCCGTTAACTCTACGGAACTTAACCTTATTAATAAACTGCTGCAGGTAAACCGCACGGCCCCTTCTCTACAGGAGTACCGCGAAAAGGTAAAAGATGCTACTAGCCCATAGTCCCTTAAAAACGGACTGCTTAAGTACCAGGAATAGCTGGTGGTGGCAGAGGAACAAAATTTATGGACTCGACTTATTGCTAAAGCATATACTTAGGTTTCTACGGCATACCCTAGAAAAAATAAGACCCGCAGAATCATTGGCGACCGCTACTACTAGCCCGGAATGGTTACGGATATTGACCGCTATGTATAAAACTGCGACGACTGCTATAGGTCTATAATTCCACAAGATAAGACCCCAGGGCTATTAAAGCCACTTTTAATACTAGAATGCCCCTAGTAGCATATCTCTATAGATTTCTACAAGTTACCTACGGACCGCGATGGATATAATATGGTTATGATTCTAGTTAACCGCTTTAGCAAGCGCCCGTTCTTGATTCCCTGTTACAAGAATATTGACGCTAAGGAGGCGGCCTAACTGTATATCTACTATATCTACCGAATTTACGGACCACTAGATACTATTGTATCCGATTGTGGGCCGTAGTTTATATTAGCCTTCTAGAACAAGTTCACCTGGATCCTAGGTATTAGGCTAAAGCTCTCTATGGCATACTACCCCCAGACAGACGGTTAGACGGAGATTGTAAATTAATACTTGGACCAGAGACTCCGGCCCTTTATTAACTACTTTTAGGACAACTGGGGCGAACTACTATTTATAATAGACTACGCCCAGGCAACCCTACCCTATGACTTGACAGGGTTTGCACCTATCTAGCTAGAAATGGGATACTTACCCTATATAAGCTTCGACTGGGAGAGACTGGAAGGACTACAGACTATACGCGAGAAACTATCTTATGAGGAAGCACAGCAGTATGCTAGACGCTTGGAAGAAGTATGGATGGTAGCCTATAAGAACCTAGAGAAGGCCTAGAAATTAATGGAACAGCAAGCAAATAAGCATAGGCGCGAGCCCGACTTTACTAAAGGCAATAAGGTCTAGGTTATAATAAAGAACTAGAAGATAGAACGGCCTAGCCGTAAGCTAGACTATAAGATGGCAGGACCGTATAAGATCCTTAATAAAGAAGGCAACTTATACAAGGTTGAACTCCCAGACTTAATTAAAGTCCACCCTATTTTCTTACCGGATAAGCTATGGAAAGCTGCAAATAACCCACTACCTGGATAAAAGAATAAGCCTCCACTGCCGATTTAAGTTAATGGCGACGATGAATGGGAAATTAAAGAAATACTAGCCTGTAAACTCGTACAAGGAATACTAAAGTACCGCATAAGTTGGAAAGGATATAATCCAGATCCTACCTAGTACCCCGCATGGAATTTTATAGGTAGCCCCCATAAGTTACAAGAGTTTTATAGCCGTTATCCTAACGAACCTAGACCGCCAAAGTACTTAGATGAGTGGATGGATTGCTAGCATAGCGAAGACGACAAATTACCAGTAGAGCATAAAGATAAGAATGCCCCGTGGGGGTAATACGGACATATAAAGCCTAAGGGCAGGCTTTTCCGGAGGGGGGGGTAATGTTACGGCACTGGCAAATTGCCGCAACTGCCGTCACGTAACGGCAAGTTGCGGCAAGTTGCCATCACGTGACTATTAGATTGTATATAACTTCAAGCGGTACTTCCGTTCTTCTTGTTTCCTTTCTTTAGCTTTGGATCCTCGTTTATAGACAATCCAATCGTACAGGCTTGCGCGACCCTCTTGCCATGCTCGTGCCTCGATTGACTGAGTCGCTAACATATAGAGGGTTATTTAATTAGAGTGGATCTAGCTAAGCTTATTCTAATTATATAGCGCCTATATATCTATAATATACTGCTAAAATAGCCGGCAGTAGGCAAAAGGAACCAACTTAGAGTTATTATAGACGTGTAGGTAGAACTAAAAGTATACCTACTATATTAAATGGTCTTGTTAGTAGGCTTAATTAGAGTTGCGTAGCTAGAGACCCTAGTGCTAGCCAGTATCACTATAGGGGAAGAGTAGCATATAGTGGAGCGGTATATATGCGGCATGCGTTAAGTTAATACAGTAGTATTACGGCTGCTTATTAGGCGTATAACGCTCCATAAGAATAATATTGCGGAAGCTAGTATTACCGTACTTGTCTAGTATAATAACAGCGACTTTATTACTTATTAGGAGGTTCTTATAGTACTAATTAGTACCAGCCTCTAAAATAAGCTATATCTATAGGTTTAAGATAACCTATAATGGGGCTATTATAGGCTGAGCCTAAAGCTATTCCCTTATGGTTTAATAGAGGGTGATAAAAGGGTTTTATATTTTAAATAGTATGGCAGTAAGGCACTATAGAATGGTTATATCTAGCTAGGTATTAGGATAGGCCTATAGCTAGACATTTTTGGTATAACTGGGGTTATAAAAGTATAGCTAGGTATACCGCGGAGCAATATTAGTAGGAGGCTCTAGTAGGCCCTATAGATGGTAAAGCTTATTATATATCTAAAAGCAATTTAGGCCGCCCTAGGCTATACCACGGTTAGTAACGGTATAGTTTATAGACGTAAAAGCCAATACTGCATTATATAAGTGGAGCCACTCTCTAAACTGCCTAGTAGAAGTATTATAGGACTTTAAAAGGTCGCGTAGATATTCTAGCGAAGGCTAGAATAGAAAAAGGTTTATATTACTATACTTATAGTAGGCTTTAAACCGTAGATTATAGAGCGGTAATATACTAATACATTTATTAATCTAATATAGAGCTGCGTAGAAGTTATAGGTAATATCTATAGGACTAAGATCTAGCTACTCTGTAATATAGTAGATAGTAGTAATTAGACCACAATCTAGCTGCTCCGCAATAGGGTAGACTATAGTAATAGGCCTAATATCTAATTAGCCTATAATAGGGCGGGCTATAGCAGGTCACGGCTAGATTAGTATAGGTGGTCACTAAATTAATACAGGCGGTATAAGGGGAGAAGTAGCGGTAAAGGCGGCGGCGGAAGTGGTAGCGGCTATAGGCCAGTTTATAGGCTATAGAAAGTCCGCTGAAAATTATTAGTACCATCCCTTTCTTTTCTCCTATATATATAGAGTTAAAAAAGCAGTAAATTAAAAGAGTAAAAAAAGGATTAATCTTATAAGATTTATAGGTTTTATACGGAGCTCTATAACAGTTTATTATAAAGTTAGTAAAAGAGTAATAGTACTTATAGGTGGTATAAAGTAGGTAATTAGAAGGCATTTAGGCAGTAGATATAGGAAGTAGTAACTAGGGTAGAAGGTAAAAAGTAGTAAAGAGTAGAAAAGAGGTTATAAGGTAAGGAATTTAATAGGGTAAGCATAGTCCACTATTAGGTAACCCTGATAATTTTTTAACTAATTAGAAACTTAGGTTTAACCTAAACTTAGTATAATAAAGATAAGAAATAAGTAATTTTCTAAGGAAAATTCTAAAATTGCCGACCTACGGCCAGTAATTTATAGTCCCTTGGAAAATTATATATTTCTTACGCCTGCGGTAGGCTCTTATCCTTTAGGATAAAGTCCTTTTAGAAACGAAGTCCTTTTAGGAACTTAGCTGCCCTACTACTGCCCTGCTACTGCCCTGCTGCCCTACTACTACCCTACTACTACCTTACTACTGCCCTACTACTGCCCTATTATTATAGTAGTAACGTAAGGCTGCCTTTATATAATAATTACATAATATAGATTTACACAATTAATTATATAACATATATTAACAATAGCTATTTACGTTATTATTATTATTATTATCTTCTTCCTTAAGTAATAGCACTATTACTATTACCATTACCACTGCCGCTGCTACTACTACTGTGTCTTCTGCTCTTGCTCCTACTCCTACTACTACTACTACTGCTACTACTACCACTACTACTACCACTATTACCACCACCGCCGCTGCCGCGACTATGTTTACGCCTAGCCGCCGCTTCTTGTCCGTACCGCCGTCCATACCGCCGCCGTCCTAGGCTGGAGTGCGTACGCGTGGGACTTCAGTCCTAAAAGATGAGCATACTAGTAAGTATTAGTACTATAAAAGAATTTAAGAATTTAAGAATTTAAGAAGATACTAACATGTAAATAGCTGCTATAGCTACAGCTGCCGCCCAGCCCCTCCCCACTCCCACCACTGCCGCTGCCGCTGCCGCTACCGCTGCCGTCACCACTCCCACCACTTCCATCGCTCCCCCCCCGGCCAGCTTTACGGCCATTAATTAGCCCGCCGCCCTCCTACCACCTACCACCCTCCCGCTACCCACTACCCTCCTACCCTAGAATCCCTCGCCTGCCGCGCTTACTACCGCCACCAAAGCCGCCACCGCCAATACAGCTATAATGCGGGCACTGCGTCCCCTGCTGCGCGTCTAGAGTATGTCTCTATAGTAGGCTCCTAGCCCAGGTGGAGCTCCTAGGGTCTATTAGGGGGTCTACCTTAAGGCTAGGGCCCTAAATACAGAGGCAGCCCTAGCGTAAAGCTAGGGTATAGTAGCCCCGCAGGCTTGTGCATTATATACATAGGGCGGTGGCCTATTTACAGAGTGTATATTAGTCGCGGGCTAGCTGCGCAGCAGCTATACTAACTGCCATTATAGCAGTAAAGGGGCGCACTGCTCCTTCTGGGCCTATAAGTTAGTAATATAAACGGAAAAAAGCATAACTAATAGAGATAATAGCGTCTACCCCTACTGCAGCTACCGCTACTACCCTACTAGTCCACCGCGGCTATACCTCCTCCCACACCTTAGTCCCTCCCACTACTACCACCACTGCCGCTAATAATAATAACAATAACAATAATAATAATAATAACGACGACGATAATAATAAAGAGAAGGCCCTGCCTACCTATACCCATTCTCGCCCTATATGGCGCCAGTAGGTTATAAAGCTGCTCCGCTATTTAGCGGATATAGTTAAGTAGTAGAAGGGGGGTAAGGATAAGAAGTAGGGGAAGGGGGGTAGAAAAGGGGGGGGAGGGAGGTAAGGATAAGGAGTAGGGGAAGGGAAGTAAAGAAGGGGGGAGAAAAAAAAGAAAAAGGAAGTGTCTACTAGACCCTATAGGGCATTTATAAAGGTTTTACTGGCCCTATAGGGCAGTTATAGAAGTAGTTATTTAATAAAATAACATACCTTATTATAAAAGTAATACCTCTAGATATAATATTAGCCCAAAACTAAGTGCTATTCTATTACTGCCCTACTACCCTACTACCCTACTACTATTACTACCACCACTACTATGCCGTCCCCCTATATCTTAGCCCGTAACAGCTAGTAATATACTAAGACTACAGCAACACCTCCAGATATATAATATTAGTTATTATAGTATCCCTGTCCTACGGCAGTAATAGTAAAAGCCTAGCTATATCTATTACTCTTAATAACACAATATATAGCTGCCTATAGGTAAAGACCGGTATACATAAGTTAACGCTAATAAAGTTAAAAGACTGCCCCTGCGACTTATTTACAGTTATAGTAAAGCATAGCCGGATTAGAAACTGCCTTCTACTAATAATAAACAGCAGTTCTCCTTCCGTAGAGGTAAGCTTAATATAAGGGATTAGCCATAGCTGGTTGTAAAAGCTGCCGCTAAGTATCCAAGTTTTAATATAGCGGCGGCCTACGCGCGTAATAACTATACGGGTGCCGTTACAGAGCCCTTTATTAGGGTAGAAGTTCTATAAAAGGATTATAGGCGCGCCTACCTTTAGGGAAAGCTTTAATGAAGGTAGGCCACTAGGGTTAAATATCTGCAGAAGCTCTGCTGGCGGCAGTTCTATATAATCGTTTTCTTTATTTTGCTCTATAAAGTCTATAGAATAAAAGGTGCCTAGGGAGCTGTAGAGCCGCGGAAGGATAGCGTTATTAATCTCAGCCATAGTATCGTTATAAATGGTTAGGATAGCGCGATTGCGGAAGGTATTAGGGTTAGTATATGCCTAAGCAAGTAGTTATGGAGGGTATATATGGCCGTAAAAGGGTTCCTGGGACTGTAATAGGGCTATATTAGGCGGGATACTAATACTGCCAGCTAGGGCTGGATTATAGGATAAGCTTTATACCTAAGCTGCAAACTGCTAATTTATCTCACCCTAGCGGACACGCATATTTAGCTATAGGGATAGTATATAGAAGGTAGGCTAGAGGAATAACCGCTGCAGATAGGCACCTATAATAGCTGCGTGGTTCCCCTGCGGGACAACAGGCAGTATCTAAGTAAAGTTGCCGCCTAAGATAGTAGGGAGTCCGCCAAAGGTAGAGTCGTTAGAACGGATGTCTGTAAGTATATAGTACACAGCTTTATAGCAGTAGTGGTGCTGCATTGGCACCTTATCCTAGATAAGTAGAGAAGTATAGCGTAAAAGCTTAGCTAGATTTAAGCTTTTAGAGATATTGCAAGTAGACTCTTTATATAGATTAAGAGGTATCTAAAAACGGGAGTAGGCAGTATAGCTGCCAGGCAGTAAAAGGGCTGCAATGCTAGAAGAAGCTATATGAAGAACAATCTTACTGCGTAAGCGGTAGTAGTAGCAGAGGCAGCAATAGAGAAACGTTTTACTAGTGCCTATAGGGCCCTAGAGAAAGAAGCGGGCTATCTACAGATCCGTATCTATAGCGGCAACGATAGTATTAAAGCACACTACCTAATTGGCATTTAGCTGCTAGCATAGCTCAGTAAACTGGCGACCTTCCTCTATAGGGTTGTATTGCTATAGCTTGGCTGCAAGAAGCGGGTTACTTCCCTTAGTAATAACGGCCCACTAGTGCTGAAACTGGGGTAGGCTATAGTCTATAAGTGTCTTCTGGTGATCCACAAGCATCTAATAGATAAGGTATAGGCCGTAATTAAGATGGACGTCATTATCCTCGCCAACTACAGGAGGAGTATTAGGTTGGCGGGCTAGAAAGCAAGGCAGATTATCGTAGATAGACTATTTAAAGCGATCCTATAAAGCAACTAGCTCTATAACAGGACTGTAAACTAAAGCGGTTACAAATAAGGAGCGTAGTTAGGCGCTAGTAGCAAAAACGGTAGCCTCCATAAAGCAATTAATCTACTTATAATTATCCTTTAGTAGCCCTAGAGCCACGCAGGCAGCCTAGAAGGTTAAATAGACTATACTAGTAACAGTATAGAGGTCCTTAAAGGAGGTAGGGCCAGGAACAGATATTAGTAGCAGCCGTAAGTAGAGCCTCTTACCCGTAACGGGACTGTAGTAATATATACGGCCTATTATAAGGCCTTGCTGGCGTAAACGCCACTCCCATTACTTTAGATAAAAGACATACCGCTTAGGGAAGTCCTAATATAGGCGGTTACGGGCATCCTTATACTCTGCGTTATACTTAAAGAAGGCTATTAGCGTAGAGTAGGAGAGCTTAAGGCGCTGCTAGATTTCCTCTATAGACTAGTCCGGCTAAAAGTATACAGGCTGCTTACCTAGAAGGTATACCGCAAGCTAGATTATAGGGGGGAACTCCTTATAAATAGGAAACTTAAATAGCTGCCAAATAGCCTTAGAGGGGCCAATATAACAGCCCTGTAAATACTAGCTTACCTTATTACCATCTATAAGTTATAAAGTGGTGCGGTTGTTCCCCTTATATATATACTTATAGATATACTTAATAGACTTTACAGAGGCGCAGACCTTAACATTTATATAGGCACGATACTTTACGGTTAGATATAGGCTGTATGGAATAATCTAGCGGTTGTCTATTTTAAATATAGCTCCCCCTGGTAAGCGGACAGACCATAACTATAGATTATTGCAACGGCAGTATTCTGGATAGCCGTCCTTATATACAACAGTAGTAGGGTTAAAAGGCTTAGGGTACCGCTTTAAGTAGGTTAGTGGAAGGCCTAGCCCTAGCAAAACTATATAGGGAGCTCACAGATTCTAGGAGCCGCAAGGGCCGTAAACTATTATTAACTTTACAATCTTAGTAAAACGACTAGTAGGATCGTCCTTTAGCTATAGAAGCTCCGCGGATATAAAATAGTTAATAATAGCTAGGTCCAGTAGCCTATTATAGTTATATAGATATAGGAAGAGTAGTAGATATAAATAGGGCAGGCTCCATTTCTAGTACTTAATGGTCTAAATAGAGCCGCGGTACCAGCTAAAGATCTACTTCCATTTTAGGTCGTAAAAGAGGTAGATAAGTTTTATACAAAAGACGCACATAACCAGATTAGGTCTGTCTATAGCAGTCTGCCCAAGCAGTAGCTCGCGGGTAATCTCGTCCCACCTAGGGTTAACAGTAAACATAAGAAATATACTTAGACGGCCGTATTTATGGACAATAGCTATTAAATCCTAATAGCACTGCCTAATAAAGCAATCTCCACTAAGGAAACTTAATAGAAGGACTATACAGCGGCCTAATAACTTAGGGTTTAGATTATCGCGGGTAAGAGTATCTATAACGCTATTATATAGCTCCGCGTAAAGGGTTGTTTAATTAAAGCGGATCCAGCTAAGCTTATTCTAATTATATAGCGCCTATACATCTATAACATACTACTAAAATAGCCAGCAGTAGGCAAAAGGGACCAGCTTAGAGTTGTTATAGACGTGTAGGTAGAACTAAAAGTATGCCTACTACGTTAAACGGTCTTACTAGTAGGCTTAATTAGAGTTATGTAGCTAAAGACCCTAGTGCCAGCCAGTATCACCGCGGGGGAAGAGTAGCATATAGTAGAGCGGCATATATACGGCATGCGTTGAGTTGATACGGCAGTATTGCGGCTACTTATTAGGCGCACAACGCTCTGTAAGCACAATGTCGTGGAAGCTAGCATTACTATACTTATCTAGTATAATAACGGCGACCTTATTACTTATTAGGAGGTTCTCGCAGCATTAATTAGCACTAGCCTCTAAAATAAGCTGCATCTATAGGTTTAAGATAACCTATAACGGGGCTGTTATAGGCTAAGCCTAAAGCTATTCCCTTGCGGTTTAATAGAGGGTGATAAAAGGGTTCCATATCTTAGATAGCATGGCAGTAAGGCACTGTAGAATAGTTATATCTAGCTGGGTATTAGGACGGGCCTATAGCTAGACATCTATAGCATAACTAGGGTTATAAAAGTATAGCTGGGCATACCGCGGAGCAACATTAGTAGGAGGCTCCAGCGGGCCCTATAGATGGTAAAGCTTACTATATATCTAGAAGCAATTTAGGCTGCCCTGGGCTACACTATGGTTAGTAACGGTATAGTTTATAGACATAAAAGCCAATGCTATATTATATAAGCGGAGCCGCTCCCTAAACTGCCTAGCAGAAGTACTATAGGACTTTAAAAGGTCGTGTAGATATTCTAGCAGAGGCTAGAATAGAGGAAGGTTTATATTACTATACTTACAGCAGGCTTTAAACCGTAGATTATAGAGCGGTAATATACTAATACGTTTATTAATCCAATGTAGGGCTGTGTAGAAGTTATAGGTAACGTCTATAGGACTAAGATCTACCTGCTCTGTAATATGGTGGATGGTAGTAATTAGACCATAATCTAGCTGCTCCGCAATATGGCGGACTGTAATAATAGGCCCAATATCTAATTAGCCCATAATAGGGCGGGCCATAGCAGGTCGCGGCTGGATTAGTATAGGCGGTCGCTAGATCAATACGGGCAGTATAAGGGGAGAAGCAGCGGTGGAGGCAGCGGCGGAAGTAGTAGCGGCTGTAGGCCGGTTTATAGGCTGCGGAAGGTCTACTAAAGATCATTAGTACCATCCCTTTCTTTTCTCCTATATATATAGAGTTAGAAAGGCAGTAAATTAAAAGAGTAAAAAAAGGATTAACCTTGTAAGATTTATAGGTTTTATATAGAGCTCTATAACGGTTTGTTATAAAGTTAGTGGAAGAGCGATAGTGCTTACAGCTGGTACAAAGTAGGCAATTAGAAGGCATTTAGGTAGTATATATAGGGAGTAGTAACTAGGGTAGAAGGTAGAGAGTAGTAAAGGGTAGAAAAGAGGTTGCAAGGTAAGGAATTTGATGGGGTAAGCACGGTCCACTATTAGGTGACCCCGACAATTTTTTAACTAATTAGAAACTTAGGTTCAACCCAAACTTAGTATAACGAAGATAGCAATCTATAAGCTTTAGTTTAGAAGCATTTATACAAGCCCATCACAGGAGGTAAAGCTCTTAGTAGTACTAGATAGTGTTTACTATAATAAGGACCGGGTTTAACGCGTTAACTTTATTAATTAAGGCCTATTTATAATTACTAGCAGCTATAACGTTAAAGCGCTTAAAAAGGCGATTACTTAGTACTAGAAGACAGGCTCTAAGATACTAAGTTTAGTTAAGTCTTGCCTTTAAACTACAGCTAAGTATTTATTAGGTTTATATATACCCTATCTAGTCTATACGGCTACTATTTTTTAACCCGTTTTTTAGGCTATACTACTATTACCCGTAGTAAAAGTAGATAAAATATTTAGCTTACTAACCTCATTATTATTAAACTAGAGAATAAAGGGCCTAAACTAGACAAGTTAGCGCTGTGTATAATTATATTAATAATATAAGGGAAGTAGAATTAGTATAATAAGGTTAAGTATATAGGCTATATACAGAACGCTAACCCTATTCTCTACCCTCTCTATAATAGCCTTTTACTTCTTTAACTACTAGGGTAAAGATAGTGCTAAGAGCTTTTTATCCTTTTAGTAGCTAAAGGACTACTATAACCTATATATCTTCCCTAGCAGTATTAAAGTACTATAATAGCCGCTAAGCTATTATATATAGTTTAAATAAAATAAAAAGATATTTTAAGGGGTAGGAATTTACTTATAGGAGAAGACTTATATCGCCTATAAGTGGAGCGTTGGGTATACTAAGCTTAGCGGCGTTAAAAAGACCTAAATTAGATAGGCTAGACACTAAAATATAAATACGATAATAGGAGCATACCTTAGCTACCTACCTCGTATATTTATATAGTTAATTACCCGCTCCCTAAAGAAAGGAAAGGGCTACTTTCTCCCCTATATACGGGAGGTACTAAAGAAGGCCCTTTATTTAAAGGTATAGCCTAAAACTAATATCTAGCTAAAATATATAGGGGCCTACTACCTAGATAGGGCTAATAATAAAGTTATATAGCTTAACCTTATGGGATTAAGATTTCTACGCCTTCTCTATACCCTTAGGGTAATTCTATATAAGTAGTTCCCACTCTACCCCCTATAAAAGGACCCCCTCTTTAGCTATAAGGAGTACTAAAGGTTTACTCTATGGGTAGAAAGCTCGCTAGCTAATATAGTTATGCTAAATAAGCTAATAATATAGAAATACTGGCCCGCCTATAAGGCTATAGCTAAGCTAAGATATAAGGCCGTAATCTCTAAGATAAAGGGGGTTTAATTGCATATATAGATGATTTTAAAACGCCTTAGCGAGATAGAAAGGTTATTAGCATTATTTATACCTATATAGATTTAGTAAGGGAAGATAGATATCTAGATAGGGCCTATAGAGTCTGTATGTCCACCTTTAGGCAAGCCCACGCCGTCTACTATAACGTCTACTATATCCGCGCTGCCCGCTTAGCTATTTACAATATTTATACTACCCGCTTAACCATTTATAATATCCGCACTACCCACTTTGTAAGCTTTGCAGTGTAGGGAATTGACTAAGCAACTTTATTGTAAATCTATAGAAATCAAGTGAACTAAATACATGAAAGTAGACCCCGAACTCCAAAGTCTATGACTCAATATTGACCATATCCGAGACATATAAGGGTAGGGTAGATCCTGTCTCGGAGCCTCTTAGGCGACGATCTTATGTCTCAGCGTAGTGCTGGTGAACTGTTATACACTTAGCTATCTATAATATCCGCACCGCCCGCTTAGCCGTCTACTATATCCACATCGCCCCTACTAGCGTAGGCATAAGCTAATATTTAACTATCTCTCCTATTTATCCTTAACTTATAGGCGCCGCCAAGAAAATATAAAATGCTTTAAGGCGGTAATTCGGTCTTCTAGCTCTGGATTAAATAGACTTTAGAGCTAGTAGGTAGGCCATTAATTAAAGCTCTTAATTGCTACTAGGGGGCACGCTAGCGGGTTAACGGCGAGGCTATATTCTATAGCCGTCGCTATAGGATAATTAAGGATATAAGACAGCGCGTAGAAGACGGTACGGCAAGAGATAAGAGATAGGCTATTAACTAGCTAGAACAGCTACAAGGCCGGCGTTCTTAGATCGGCTTTATAAGAATATTTAAATAGTTATTTTACTGTAGTAACTAAGACGCCTTAATATATGACTATACTGTAATAACCGTGACGCCTTAATATAAGACTACACTGTATTAACTAAGACGCCTTAATATAGGACTGTACTATATTTAAGGGTTAAGGTGCTTTAGTCCTATTAGTGCTTAGGTCTATAATATGATCTTTATAGCTATCTAGTTATCTATATTCTATTTACGCCTTATAAGGGCGTCTACGCGGCTTATAGTACCTAGCCTCTATATAATTAGAAAGTTAAACTAAAATAGAATATCCGCCTAGTGTGCCTGCCGGGCTATAAGGGCCTTTATTACTATAAAATATTCTAAGGCCTTATAATCCAATACTACCTAAACGGGTTTAGGGGTCCCTTTTAGCTACATACGCTAGTGCTAAAAGCTAAAGATAATAGACAGCATTTCTTGATTATGGATATAGTAGTTTAGCTTAGCGTCTACTATAGTCTTTAAATAATATGTAATAGGGTACTATTTTCCGTTAGGTTGCTTCTGGGAATAAATGCTAGCTATTACGCCGTCTAAGGTATTAGTTTCTAGTATTAAGGGCTGTTTTAGATCAAAGTAGGTAAGTAGGGGAGCCGATACTAGCCGTTTTTTAAGCTTATTAAAGGCCTACCTATATATAGCGTTAAAGTAAAAGGGCTGGTCTTTTTTAATAAGACGGCTAAGAGGCCGGGCAATTCTACTATAGTTCTTAATAAAGCGTTAGTAGAAGTTACAAAAACCTAAAAATAATTATACCCCCTTTATGGCCCGTGGAGGCGTCTACTAGTTAATTACAGCCGTTTTCTTTAGGTTGGTTTTAATTCTATCCATACTTATAATAAACCCTAGGTACTTTATACGCTTAACACTAAATTCTTACTTCTTAATATTGGCCTAGAGGTTAGCCTTGCGGAGCCGTTATAGAACTTTATAGATATACTCCTTATATTCCAGCTTATTCTTAAAGTAGATTATAACATTATCTAGGTAGGCCGTATAGATGTTATTAAGGTAGTTAAATAGTATATTGTTTATATACTGCTAGTACATAGCTAGCCTATTAGTTAGTCTAAAAGGAAGTACGTTATATTTATACGTTCTATAATAGGTCCAAAACGTAATAAGATCCTTAAACCTAGAGTTTATTCTAATTTAGTAGAAGGCCTAGCAGATGTTAAGCTTTATAAAAACCTTAGCTCTACTTATTTGGGCTAAAGTCCTATTAAGTAGGGGTAGCGGATAGCGGTCCTTGTGGGTTATATTGTTTAGCTTATAGTAGTTAATACAGAAACGGGGTCCTCTACTTAGCTTTTTAGTAAAGAGAACAGATAAGGCGAAAAGGGCTTGGCTAGGCTTAATAAAGCCCTTATTTAGGTTATTAATAAGGTACTACGTTATGGCCTATAATTCGGCAATAAACTACTAGTAGAGGGGGCTAAAGCTAAAGGTATTTTCCTTACCCTGCTTAATCTCAATTTTATAGTTATACGGTTAGTAAGGCGGAAGTATATTAGACGCTATCTTAGAGAATATATCTTTAAACTTCTAGTGTTAATAGGGCAGTTTTTGTTCTACTAATTCCTTATCTATAAGTTCGCTTTTCTGTCCGCTAAGCTCGCTTTCCTTTTCCTTAATTATTTAATTAATTTTGTATAAGCTAGTTATAAAGGCAATAGTATTAGGCTAAACTAAGTTCTGATAGAATTCTATAGCGCTAATATAGTAGATATTAGCTAGTAGGAGGTCTGTTAGTTTCTTTACAAATATCTATTAGGCTGTATTTTGCGGTATAAGGTTTATAGCCTTTTCTTAGCTTACATTCTATTTCCTATAAGTTATCCTTTTTATCTATTAGTTTAGCATAGCGTCTAATATTTCTAGTTTTCCTTTATAGCTATATAGGGCCTAAGTTCTCCATAGGGGACTTAGCTAGGTTACTACTAACTTCCTAGGTCTTTGGTGTGGGTGGCGTAATATAGGTAGTCTAGGGGCGGCGTAGTATATGGATCTGTTACGGATTAAGCTATATATCCTTCTTAAAGGCCTAGTTTCTACACATAGCATTAGCCTAGTAAATAGTATTAATCTAGGGCCGTATAAGATTTTCTATTATAATACTAATTTCTTTTATAAAGGAAGGGGTTAGGGGTAGAATTTTAGGCCAAATAAGCCGTCTACTCCGTAGTCGCCCGGAGCCCGCAACCTTTAAATTACCTAGCTTATTAATCAAATAATTAATCGCCTATATACTGTCTTTTATTTAAAGCTTTAATTGCAAGTATTAAGCCTCTGATGATAAAATATATAATATTCTGCCGGGCGGTAAGCCAAACTTCCTAATTAGGAAAGTGCAAAAACTTTAGACAGCGACCTCGACGCCTTTCCGCCTCTCCCTACGCCCCTACGCCTCTATGCCTCTACACCTTTATATCTCCGCGTCTTTACATCTTTGTGTCTGCATCTATGTCTCTATACCTCTCTACCTAACGCAACCTAGCCCCCCATAAGACGTGTAAAGAAACGCATAAGGAGACACGAGGAGATATAGGTAGAGCTATAGGTAGAGACATGGGCAGAGCCACAAGCAGAGCCGCGAGCAGAGCCACGAGTAGAGCCACGAGCAGAGCCACGAGAAGAGCCACAAGCAGAGGGACGAGCAGAAGGACAAGAAGTAAAGGGAGCAGTCTAGATAGGAAAGTGGGTCGGTAGAGTTAAAAGGGGGGGGGGGGGGGGGGGGGGGGGTGTTTTAAAATGGGTGTGGGTTTTTTTTGG
>Ga0307507_10002115_pt1 | contig 42849 bp, 22 predicted proteins | sample 7_EM_MG_FD_207223 | JGI IMG/M metagenome (GOLD analysis project Ga0307507, IMG submission 207223) | Populus trichocarpa ectomycorrhiza microbial communities from riparian zone in the Pacific Northwest, United States - 7_EM | ecosystem: Host-associated > Plants > Roots > Unclassified | place... | reverse complement strand
TAGAGAGTATATATAAAAGTCCAAATTTAAATTATTAAAATTTATTATTAAGTGGTTGTTAAGATATTAAAGTGTGATTTTTCCATTTTTTGGTGTGTTTTTGAAGTGATCAGCTTACCCGTTTGACTAGCTCACCCGTGAAATACGTTAGTAGTTGCTCTTCCTGGGTCCCCCTTAGGTAACTCGTCCTTTAGCAATTCTTTTTTAATGCTCCCTAACCTACTTTCTTCTAATACTCCTATACCTTTCCTATAGCATTCTTTAGGTTGCTTAGTGGTTTCTAGGTAGTCTTACTATAGCCTGTCCACTTTACTTTATACTATATTTTATTATCTACGTCCTTATAACTAATAATCTTTAAAACTTACCATTTATCCTCTTCCTGCCCTCTATACGTGTCCTATTCGTAGGCTAGTAGCTTAATATTCCCGTATACTGGCTCTAGCATTGCGACATACTATACAGGGTAAATCTTTATTTTGGCTAGTAGGTTCAACTTATATATAACCAATAAAATTCTCTTTATAATTTTAAAAGGTCCCAGTCTAACGTAGTCCAGTTTCTTGCTTAGTCATTAACTCTTAAAATTTTTGTATAGTAGCCACACTTTATCTCCCTCCTTAAGATCTGGTCCCTTAGATCTCTTAGCATTATAGTACCTTTTTATTTATTCTTATACTAGTTTAGCTATTTCTTTAAGGTCTACATAAAGATTTATTAACGTCTCCATTCTTTCTTTAGCTGTGCTACTTATTTTCTTTACTTAATGTAGTAATAACGATGACCTTAGCTCGTACCCGTAATTCGCCTTAAATAGTAATATTCCCATTCCTTCTTATAGTGTTACATTATATATAAACTGCGCAACTAGTAATAACAATACCCAATTGTTTTGTGCATAATTGACATAATACCTTAGATACTGTTCTAGTATCTAGTTTAATCTTTCTGTCTATCTATCTATCTGCGGATGATATGCTATTAAAGTTACTACGCGAACTCCTTATTCTGCTAGAAACACTTCCTAAAATACTGCTACGAATCGTAAATCTCTATCCGATATGATCCTGTCTAGTGCTCTATATCTTATAAACACTTCCTTAATATAGATTCTAGCGACATCTTCTGCTAATATCTCTTCTGTGTACGCTATAAAGTATCCCTACTTTGTAAGCTTATCCATTATTACTAAGATCGCGTTACAATCTTGTCCTATAATAGGATCTTTTAACTTTAGTAACTAAATAATAAAGTCCTATAATATGACTTCCTGTAGTCTTTCTGGTATTTTAACGGGTTATAGCTCTCTATACGGCTTATGCCTTATTAGTTTATTTCTTTAGCAATCTAGACACTCCTTTATAACTTATCTCGCTAGTCCCCAGATTCCTTAAATAATGTACTTCTCTTAAAGTCTTAATACTAAGCCTATAGCTCTGTTATGTCCTTATGTTAGTCCCTTATAAAATAACTTAATAAACTCTTTTACGATAGACCTTGGAATATAAGTCGCTTCTTTATTCTTATACCATTCTATATCTAGATCCTCTACCTATACGTCTTAGATCTTTTATGCCTAATTACTCTTTAGTAATTTATGGATCTGACTTTCTCTAGTTGCTATAATCTTTAGATAATTATACCTAATCAATCCATCTTAATCCTTTCGCAGTAAAGCCCCTAATGGCTTCTTACCGTTTTATAACTTTACCTTCCTACTAAGTGCGTCTGCTCTTGCATTTTCAGTACCCTTAGTATACTAAATTTTGAAATAGTATTCTATAAGCATTTCCGCCCATCTAACCTGTCTTTAGTTTAGCTCCTTTATTATTAGGAACCCTATTAGGTTCTTATGGTCCGTTTTAACTATAAATGGTTTTTCTATGCCTTGTAAGAATGCTCTCTATTTCTTAAGTGCTGCTACTATACCTAACAACTCCTTGTTATAAATGTCATAGTTTAACTCTAGTAGTGTTATCTTTTAACTATAGTATGCTACTGGATACTATTCATCCTAATACTTCTATAACAAATATGCTCTTAGTGTAAAGTTTAATACGTTTATCTTAACAACCGTCTCTAACTTTAGTTGGTAGATCTTAAGGATTGGTTCCTAGGTAAATAACTCCTTTAGTTCTCTGAACAGTTTTCTTTACTCTTTTACCTAAACCTATAGTTCCTCTTTCTTTGTTAGCCTTATAAACGGCTTAATACTCTTTAACCACTATGCTATAAACCTCCTATAGTAATTACAAAACCCTAGGAACAATCTTAACTATATAACGTTCTCTAGTTCTTACCAGTTTACTATAGCTTTAACTTTCTTTAGGTCCGTACTAATCTTTCCTAGTTTAATAATAAATCCTATAAAATTGGTCTTCCTTATAAAGAACTCGCATTTCTTAATTGCTACTAGCATCTGTTCTTCTTATAGTCTCTTTAAAACCCATTTAACGTGTTCTCTATATTCTTCCTTACTTATTAAGTAGATAATAATATTGTTAAGGTATACTATAACAAACTCATTAAGGTGTTCTTTTAATACACTACTAATTCGCTTCTGGAATATTACTAGTGCGTTTATAAGCCCAAATTGTATAACTAATGGTTTATATAGTCCTTTTTTTGACCTAAAAGCTGCCTTCTATTTATCGCCTTCCTTAATTCTAATTTAATGGTACGCCCATCTTAGATCTATTTTTATAAAGATTTACACATTACCTATCCTTCCTGGTGATGCTGTTAACTGTCTATAGTCTATATATATCCTAAGTTTTCCGTTTCTCTTTAGGACGAATAGTACTAGATATCCTACTAATAACTACAATGGTCTGATATATCCCTTTTATAAGTTCTCCTAGATAAACTCCTTAAGCGCTACTAACTCGGTTTTAGTAAGCTTATAAATTAGAAAGAACTTTAGACTTATTTCTGATTCCAACTCTATCTTATAGTCCTATACTGCATGCTTTAATAGCCCCTTACTTTTTAGTAACCATAACTTTTTACCATACTTATGGTATCTCTTTAGTATATAACTTAAGCCTCGCTTAGTCTCTTTGTATGTCGCTTTGACTTAGTACCATACTAACTTAGTTTGCTATCACATCTTACGTTATTAAGTATCTCTAATATTAACCTAACCTGTAACCCAATTAATCCTTAGATTATATTCCTATAACTAAGGCATTCTTAGTATCGCCTTGTCCTTTCCTAATAGTAGGATATTAAAAGACATCTTAACCTGTCTTCCTTTAATAGTTAACTAAATAGGTCCTATTTTAAGATTAATAATGCCTCCTCTATAGGCTATCTAATCTTCTAAAATTGTTATAAGTAGATATGGGTGTTTCTTTTATCTATCTAGTAACCCTATCCTTTCTACTGCTAATAGTAATATGTGGTTCCTTATTGCTCCACTATCTATTAGTGCTTTAAACTGTTAATCTTACTATTTAACTTATAAATTTAGGTGTTGTCCTTAAATTCCCTTAAGGGTCTAAGGCTCTACTACTAGTTCCCTCTAGTCCTGTAGGCCTCCCCTTTTCCTAACTATTAGCTGCTAGATCCTATTTATACTTGGTCCTCCTTAGGCTAATACTTAGTTTGTTTCTTTTCCTCTATATGCCATAGATAAGTATTCTTTAGACAATTCTACCACTGTCTTCTATCTAGGCATTCTTCCGTAAGGAATCTTCCTAGCTAAAGCGTTAGGTCCCCTTAATTCTGTACTTCTACTAGGTGCCATCTATATATATACTTAGCATCTCTAAACCGTTTTTCTTCTAGTGCCTAATATATTCTTTTTAGGTATTTCCGGTTCTTATCCTTAGGTGCTCTATATATATTACACATATTATCTATATAAGCTATCTATAATAGTATATAATGCGCTAAGTAACTTAGGTTAACTCTTAGTTTGTCTTTAACCTATAGTTTAAACCTCTGTCTAGCCAATCTAACTATTAGTCTTTCTTCTATAGGTACTAAGATTTATTACTCGCTTCTTTAGTCCCTAGATCCTTCTTCTAGGTTCCTTAACGTTATAATTAACGCTCCTTTAATATAACTTATGCGTTTCTCTATAATAGGTTGGTCTTAAATAACTTTTTTGTCCAGCTATATATAAAAGTCTTCCCATTTATTATTATGTCGTTGCCTATACTACTTTCCGTATAACTAGTTTAGTATATATAGTCTATCTATTAGAAAGTACCTTATTATCGCTGTATCGTGATATCCTTTAGTATATCTTTCTTTGAACCTAGTTAGAACTCCTAGGTCCTCTTCTTACTCTAGTTTATTTAACCACTTTACTCTAGGCGTCCCTGCCTTAGGCCTATTAGTAACTCTTTATATAGGTGCTCTGTCCCTTATATAACCTATTATGCTAGATCTCTGGTCTAGTTTCTATTCTTGCTATATAATAATTCTTGCTCTAAACTTATTTATAGTTTCTTGCTTTCTACGTCTTATAGCTAGATCTTTAAAGTTGTCTTGCTTCTTAATCTTGGTATTAACTTTTTAATTTTTAGGCCAAATACTGCGTTTACCTAGAACTAACGTTCTTACTTATTCCCTAAACTTATAGTTCTTAAACTTATATCCTATACTTATTTGTTTATCCTTAAACTAAGTCGTTACTCTTTCCTATTAGTTTTTGTCTATTATGGGTGCTTAAGCCTTTCTTATCACACTTTATAAATCTTGGGTATGTTATATCTCGTCTTAAAAATCTTAAGCGTCTCTTATCTCGCTGTAAGAATCTTAAGCCTGTGGCCTTTTGCCTTTTATAAGTGGTAAGCTAGCACTAGTAGTCGTCTACTTGCTTAATCGTCTTTAGATATTACTCCTTCCGTCTTATAAAGCAATAGATGTTATATCTAACGGTATTATAATACCCGTTATTAATCCTCGTTCTGTGGAGGTTTTAGTCTCTACTTCTATTATATTATTAAGGTTTAAGCGCTCCTAGCTAGCCTCTTTTTCTTCCTTATCGCTGTTAATTAATAAGTACTCTAACTCTATTGTTATTATTACTGATCTTTATCTATATATTACTGTAATATCTTAATCTAGCTTATAGAGTCGATTTTATTCTTCGTCTAACTCTCTAGTTCCCTTAAGTCCTCTTAACTCTAGCTCTTATAGCCAATAGCTTACGCCGTACTTAGCGTCCTTATAAATTTGGTATGCGTTATTATAACAAAACGCGAAGTGCTTAATTAAACACTCCTTAGTCCCGCGTAATACACTTATATCTATATTATCGTACTCTGACGATCTAGTGCCTCTTACTACGTGGTTACTTTAACTACCTCTGCTGTCTCTAGCGAAATAACCCTGTTTTCTATAATTTATGTAAGCTCTGTCTTTAAACTATTTTTCTTGCTATAGAGTCCGCCTAAATGCCTTCTGCTACTAAGATCCTTAGTTTGGCCTCTGCTCCTTAGTCCTATAATTACTTAATCCTTAACCTCTAGTTTTCTATAGTTTTTTTGTCCATCTCTTAGATTCTTTGGTACTACTTAGGTCTATTGGCTCTGCGCCATTCTATAGTTTTTAACTCTATGTCTATTATTACGTACTCTGCGCCTTATACAACTATGGAACTCTATCTTACCCTTTTTTAGCTTGTTCCCCTTAATAGATCCTATTATTAATCTTTATTAATTAATCTATTAAGTCTCTTAGACTTTCCGCATCTTCTATTAGGATAATTACGTCCTGGACTTTAGCCTTAAGTCCTTACTTATACTGTGCCATAAGCGCCTTATTATTCCACTTAACCTATATTATAAGTATCTGAAACTATATTATATACTTAATTGCTAAAGTGCATTGTACTAAGTTCTAAAGTTTTCGTTCTGCTATAGTTAATACCTCTAGGTTACTAAACATCTATATTAACCTTTCCGCGAACCCGTTCTAGTTAGTAAATATATACCGTACTTCCTAATTAGCAGTTAACATTCCATTTGTCTGTATTTTAGTAAAGTAAGGTTTAAACTATTTAAGTGCTCTTTCTGTTAAGAACAATCCTGCGTACGCTACTTGGTCTATAGGTATTGCTAACTTCGCTCCCTCTTATATAACCTTAAAGTGCATTTGCGTAAGAAACCCTTTAAGTTTTAACCTTTCTCCTAAGAACTGTTTAATTAAAGGTAACTTAACCTTTGCTGCTCCTATCCTATTAATGCGATCTTTAAGTATCCTATTATTGTCTATTAATCGATTAACCATTTCCTGTAACTAACCTCTTGTAATTAACTATGAATCAGTATCTACCATACTGGTGTCTTCTGACCCTAAGGTCGTAGCTGCCGTGGTTGTGACTAGTGCTTTTGGTGGCATGTTATTCGACTTCTCTTTTGTTTCAATACTGTAACCTTAGTAGTGAATGTATAACGGAGCCTTATAGTAGGAACTATGGTGGACTTATTAATGGGCTGGGTATATAGGTATAAACAAAGTCAATAACGTAATAATAACTGGTAGAGTGGTTGCCTAATAGATTAACTCTAATTATATTCTAAGATTTACTATAAAGAGAGAACTATCTGGGTAGGGACTGTGGTCCTTTAAATATATAACCGTACGCCTAAGAAATCCCTTCGCTACGTGAGGTACGTAGTGTATATAGTATACGTAAGTACGTTCGCTACGTTCACTACGTTCGCTACGTGCAGGCTATGTGACTCGGTTACCATTCCTCGTCACATGGTTCTACCGGCTCCATCTTGGACCGTGCTTGTATTAACCAACTAGCTTCCGCCGACTCTTCTCCAAGTAGTCGTAATATCGTACTTAAGCTGTTTGTAACATCTTTAAGATCGCCGCTTCCCTGTAATATTTCTGCGACCTATCTAGTAGTTCCCTATAGGGTCTCTATTATAGAAGGGTTATTACCTATACTAGGCTCTATACCCATCTTGCTATAGAATAGAGGTTGGATTTAATACTCCTTTGGGTATAGAGTGTATACTATTTCGCCTAGAGCTATATTCTCTAGGATGTCTTTTAAGCTTATTAGTAATATGCGCCCTTCTAATTCTTTATCGTTCCACTATTTAAAGGCTCCTATCTTAAAGCGTATCTTAAGATCTGCTTCCGCGAGCCAAGGATATCTAAGGATAAGGTTGTAACCTACAAAGTTAGCCGCCTAGAAGGGTTATAGGCCAACCACCTTGGTGCGGTTATATATGTCGGCCACTAACACTATAAGCTTATAGGCGCTATATAGTTTAATCTAATGCTTATTTAGAAAGCCTATAATAGGTTTCCGCCACCCTAGCAACGGGATAAGTTTATACTCTTTTGCCAAGTTATATTATATAAGATTAATTTCGGCGCTACTGTTATACAGTACTTAGAACTAACGTACCTCACCTATAGGGAGTGTTATTTCTAGCTTAACAGCAATACGGAGAGTCTTCCCTTCTGTATTCTGCTCTAGTTATAGCTAGGAGACGTTTATAACTAGGGCTTTTCTTTTTTTAGTTCGTTAGTGTATTTATTACCCTGCTTATTTTTCCAATAAAAATGTCTTTTTGGCTTCTTAGAGTGTTCCCATAAGGGTGTTAGCTGGGTATTAGGTTAACCCTAGAAGTCTTTCCCGCTGCTTAAGGTTCCTAACTTTAACCATTCTAAAGTTCTCTTTAAGAACGGCTTCTTTAAAGATTGGGTCTGTTCTATATTACTGCCAGAGTGTCTATACTTTTGGCTACCCCCTAGCTTCTTGCCAAAAGAGGTCTAGTTCCTTACTATATCCTTAGCGTTTAAAACCGCTCATTTAAAATCTGTATATACGGTAATTCACGGTAGGGCTCCTATGCGCTTTATTTCATTACAAATTACTAGCTTAATTCTAGCCTAGATAAATCTAATCTTCTCCTTCTTATAGATGCTGCCGTCCTTATTTTTAAAGGGCTCTAGATCTATCTATTAAGTACAAGTTTCTATAAAGTTTATAAACTGGCGGAAATCTTAATAGTCCAGCTGTATACTATTCCAGAATTGTTCTGCGTTATTATATTATATAATATATCGATCTTGGGTCCAACCCTTTAAGAAGGTCTATAGCTGTGGCCATATAGTAATTTGCTCTTTATTAAGTTAATTAAGCGCGATCTAGTTTAGCAATCGGTCTTTAATCTTGCTAATAATCTACTATATACATTCTTTGGTATCATCTTATATTATTAGCATCTTAAAGAAGTTATCTACCTTGTAAACCTAATTGTCTAAATATTTGTGACGGCTCGCACAAATGCCTCTGAACCGAAGCTTGTGGATTGCTATCTAATGAAGATACTAAGCTAAGGAGCAGAAGAAAGGGGCCCTAGGGGCAATATATACACGGTACGGGCAAACTCCGGATATTGCGCCAAGCCAGCTGCAGGGGACGGTGCCCCAGCACCGTCACATCACCCCCCCCTTCCAAAAAAGCCTGCCCTCAGGCTTTATCCCCTCGTAGAAGAGAAAGAAGAGAAAAAAGAGAAAGAAAAGAAAAAAAATCTAGCATCTAGCGCTCGATCGCGATGCTGGTTAACATAGGACTTGCAGTAGTCCTGCAGCTCCTGCTGCTGCGAGGGGTATATTGCTATACCAGTTAACATAGGGCAGGCAGCCGTCCTGCAGCTCCTGCTGCTGCGAGAGGTATATCGCTAGGAGCCCTCCGTTGGCCGTCATTCTTCCTCCAGAACTCCGGTACCTCCTAGCTCTCTATCCCCCCTTTTATTATGGCGCGCCCCAAGCCATAAAAAAAAGCCCCCCTACTCCCCCTCTTATAAAAAAGGCAGGTGAAAAGGTTTTAATAAGGGTGGGAGGGTTAGGAAGTTATAGCTCGCATACATATCGGCACAAGCTCTTGTCCGTTTAGTAGCAGTACGGTGCCAGCGACGGGGTCGTTCGGGTGGCAGTATAATGCCAGCAACGGGGTCGTATTCCACAGGCAAACCGGCACGGAATCTTGTCAGTAAATCGCAGGCGTATCGGCACAATTGGTCGGTCGGGTTCGCATTCAAATACTATCGGGTCGCATTCGAATCGCATTCGGGTCGCAGGCGTATCGGCGCGAGACTTGTCTGTTTAGGCAGCAGTACGGTGCCAGCGGCGGGGTTGTATTCCAAGGGGCAAAGCTCTCCTTGTATACAGTTGTTACTGCAAGCAGGGCAGTAGAAGTCAGTTGTAGTGCTGTAGGCAGAGCAGCAGTAGTCTGATCGTTTAGCTGCAGGCAGAGCAGCAGGTATTAGTTAGCTGCAGGCAGAGCAGTAAGGGTCTGTTATAATAGCAGGTATATCGGCGCTATCATTGTCTAGTTTGGGTTCGGCTCGCAGGCGTATCGGCGCGAGTACTTATCTTGTGGGTCGTAGGCATATCGGCACAACAGTTATCGGATTCGGGGTCGTTCGCAGGCATATTAGCCCAAGAGCTTATCTGTTCGGTAGCAGTACGGTACCAGCAACAGGGTCGTTCGGGGGCAGTATAATGCCAGCAACAGGGTTATATTTGCAGGCATATCGGCGCGGTGCTTGTCAGCTCGCAGGCATATCAACGCAAGGTCTTATCAACTCGGGTAGCAGTACGGTGCTAGCGTTGGGGTTGTATTCCAAGGGGCAAAGCTCTCCCTTGTATACAGTTGTTACTGCAGGCAGAGCAGTAGAAGTCGGTTATAGTGCTGCAGGTAGGACAGTAAAAGTTGATAGTGGTTGGCTACAGCAAAGCAGCCAGGTATTGGTTCAGCTGTAGGCGAAGCAGCAGAGGTTAAGTGTGGTACTGCAGGCAGAGCAGTAGAAGTCGATTGTGGTGCTACAGTAGGCAGCAAGGTATTAGTTTAGCTGCGAGAGGTACATCGCAGCAGAGGTCGGGTAGCAGTATGGTGCAAGCGGCAGGGTCGTACAAGGGGCAAAGCTCCACCTTGTATACGGTTGTTACTGCAAGCGGGGCAGTAGAAGTCGGTTGGCTGCAGGCAGGGCAGCAAGTGGTCGATTAGCTGCGGGCAGAGCAGCAAGGGTAGTCGGCTGCGGATAAAGCAGCGAGGGTTAATCGGCTGCAGGCAGAGCAGCGGAGGTCTATCGTAATAGCAGTACGGTGCAAGCGTCGGGTGGTAATAGTGGTCGAACGTAGAGCTCGGTCTATCAGTTAGTCGGTAGATCGTAGGCGTATCGGCACAATTAGTTAATCGGTTTGCATTCAAATCGCGTTCAAATCGCATTCGGATCGCAGGCGTAACGGCGCGATCATTATCCAGTTCGTCCAAATCGATTTTGTTGTCAAAGCTTACACAGCTCAGTATTAACCTTGTTGTCGAAGTGTACAAATGCCTAAGGTAAAGCTTGTATAACTCAGTATCAACCGTGGTCGTTCCTCAGTATGCGTAGCTTAGTATCAGTCGAAAAGGATCACCGTAGGTGGAGAAGGAGACGATCAAATCAGTAAGGGAGGCAGTCGATCGTCGACGAACTCATACGGTCGTTGTCAAAGTCGTAGTTCGTGTCGCAGGCATATCGGCACGACGGTCGGTCGGGTTCGCGTTCAAATCACATTCGGGTCGCGTTCGAATCACATTCGGATCGCAGGCGTAACGGCACAATCCGTCTATCGGTTTCTCGAGGTCTACTGTCAATCGGTAGGTAGTTCGAGACGTTGTCGATTATTCAATCAATTAATATGCCGTCGACTAGCAGAGATGCTGTCATATTACTAGCCACAGTTAATCGATTGGTTCAAGGTATGCTGTCAATCGTAGCACATTCAACCAGTTATCGTACGAGTAGGGTATCAAGGGAGATGCGCCGATAGGTTGATTCTCGTTAAGGTATTCGATCAAGGTATCAGTATATAGTCTATCGATATTCTCATGATTCTCAGAACAGGTCGTCGTCAAATAGTAGACGTGTTTAAGTGCTATTAGGATATTCGAAGGTACGCTATAGGGTTGGCAGCCGTATTTGAATACTTATATTCGATCAAGGATATCGCTTTAGGTAACCGATATCTAGGGTCAATCGAGGACTCGTAGGAATGCCGTTGTGACTTGGTATATCGAATCGTTGTTAGGTATCGAAAGAGGTATCAAGAAGGTACATATCGATATTTCGATTCTTGTCAGAGGGTCAAAGGTATCGAAGAGTGCGCTTTAATATTCGAGCATAGTCGTACAAGGGTAAGCTGTCATGTAGCGTTTAATTCGACGAGATGCTATTAGAGAGCAGATTCGCATATTATCGTTTAAGGAGGACTGCCGTCAAGTAGTAGGCAGTTTAAGGGTAGTTAACAAATGGTATCAAGAGCGTACGTATTAAGGGCGTACGTGTCAATATTTCGATTCTTATCAACGACTGGCAAGACATGCTTTCGTAACGGTAGGCTGTCTCGTTCATAGAAGGTTGTACAAAAGGCTATCAAGAAGAACGCGTCGATAGTTTATAAGAGGTCGTAGAGATGAATAGGCTCATCTATAGAGTTATTGGAGAGTGCCATAAATCGGAATAATTCTCCTGATCTGTTCTCCTGATCAAGAGTGCCATAAATCGCTTAAATTCTCCCCTAGGTTCCTAGTACCCCTATATGTAGGATGCAGATGTATTCAGCCGTAAGATCAAGGGACTATCTAGGTCAATAGTAATGCTCGGGTCGATCAGATACGGTGGTTGTCAATAAGAACTCGACGGGTGTCTATAAGGCGTTTATAGACAGGTCGGAGAGTTGTGTCGCAGGCATATCGGCGCGATCGTTCGGTCAATCAGACTGTAGGCATATCGGCACAGTCGGTAATCGGGTTTAGGGGTTTAGGGTAGCAGTACAGTGCCAGCGGCAGGTCCTTCCTAATCAATTTCGTCTCTCCTTGTACAGCTCAGTATCAATTAGGGTGGTTATCGCAGCAGTAGTCTAGGGATAACGGAATAGGATTCGTTCCAGAGGACTCGCGGACAATATACACCTACCGCCCAATGGCACAGCTCGGGTCATGTCTTGGCTTGTCTTGGCCAACACTACGGGATCAGTTCCAGGTTCCTTGCAGCCCTAGGTTAAGTCTCAACCAAGGTCATCTCTGCAGCTCGTACAACTCCGTATCAGTCAAAAGGGTTGGAACGGGGGTGAGATATTATTGCCTTCCCAGGCAGTCATCCTTATCCACAGGAGACCTTCTAGCTGCTTAAATACCGGCTCCCAGTATCAATGATAGCAACTCAACGCGTCGACGACGCGCAGCTAGGGGTGTTCAACGCGTGTCCTCCTAGAACACGCGGAATAGGGGTGGGATATTATCCAGGCCTTCCCAGGTGAGGGAAAGAGGGAGCTCTAAACAAATAAAGTCCCCCCCCAGGTGGGTGAGCTTAGTATAATGTAACGGCTCGCACAAATGCCTCTAAACCGAAGCTTGTGGATTGCTATCTAATAAAGATACTAAGCTAAGGAGCAGAAGAAAGGGGCCCTAGGGGCAATATATACACGGTACGGGCGAACTCCGGATATTGCGCCAAGCTAGCTGCAGGGGACGGTGCCCCAGCACCGTCACAATATTGGGCGCTGGGCCTATAACGGAGTTCTAGACTGTTAGAGGCCTTATCTAATCAGTCCATATCTTTCTTCCATTTATTATATAGGTGTCTCTCTAAGTCTTCCACACTTCCTTAGGTAGGTACTAGGTAGCCCCTAGGAAGCCCTTAGCCCAAGCTAGGTTATAAAAGAACTTATCTAGTTTAGATTAAACCCTACCAGATCTAAATTTGCCCTTAAAGGGTTCTAATATATTTATTAGTAGCTTCCTCCCGCATAGCTTCTAAAAGCCTTATAATAGCTTCCTAATATCCGTCTTAAAGGATATTAGTATAGGGCTCTTAACTTTCTAAACTTGGGCCTAGGGAAGCTCTGGCTATAGAGGTAGTATTAGTACTAGTAACTAGTGCGGGTTTCCCAATAAGCCTTAGGTCTTAAGTTAGTATTTAGGTTGAATTACCTAAAGGGGTAGGCCCGCTTGGCTTATAAGCAGTCTATACACTACTACTGTGCTAATTATAGGCCAGTGGTCTTCTAAGAGGGTTCCAGTTGGGTCCCTAGTTGGATACATTAGTATATTCCTCTGGTATTTCTAGCTTAGGGGAAGATCTTAGTGTCGCCTCTGGCGCTTAATCTTCTAATTAGCCTAGGTGGGGCTAGAGGGGTTCTAGTTGCTTTCTAGCAGCGCTGCGTCTATTATAGAGGGTATCTGTATTTTCCTTAGCGGTAACTATAGGTGTACAAGAGTCTTTAAGCTCCTGGCGCATCTAAGTATTAGGGCTCGTTCGGCCGTCTTGCCTAGAGGTTTATATTATTGCAATCTCTTGCTATTGGAGGGACCTTCCTGCCTTAATACGACGGCTTTCTATAAGGTATTTATAAAGTTTCCATTTAGGTCATCGCGAGATTTTAAGGGAGAATGGTAGATGTAAATAAAAGATATAAACAAACAATCTGGTCCCTAAAGCCAGCTACCCTTCTAAAATAGAGTAGGAAGAATTTAAATATAAGGGTACTTTATAGACAGGGGGCTATAAGGACACGATTGTGGAATAGGATAGATTAGTAGGAGAGACAAATCCTTAAGGAGGTAAGGCCTTTAGGATTATAGAGACTATATACTACGGGTATATACCTCTGGCACGTAACCGGCGGCCATCTAAGGGGCGCCCGGAGGTTGTCCTGAGGGCAACCCAAGGTAACCGCAATAATATCCTTTATAAATCCCTACTAACTAGTATAGGTTAAAACCCTTCTTTTACTAGCAGTTTAATAACTCTTCTATATTAAGGGAGTCTAATATAGGTATAAAAAGCAATAAGTCTGCTTTAGAAGCTATAATATTTAATAATTTATCTATACGATAAAAAATTTTAATGGGGTGCCAAGAAGATCTGCAAATATTATAAATATCGCCAATACTCACCAATACTCGCCAATACTCGCTAATATTAATTAGTGCCAATATTGATATTAAAACCCTCACTGCTTTAAATTGCTTTTTAAGACGTCGTTAAATGGGGGATTTAGGCATACTATTGTAGTGGTGTAGATTGGACGTCGCCTACTGTCTTGGCATTTTCCTATGTTTATAAAGCCTTCGGCTTCCCTCTTTCTTAGATATTACGACCCTACCAGTTACTGTAAATACATTCTTTTCTTCTCTTCTTACTGACTACTTTACTAATTACGACTAACTGACCGACTAACCGACTGATAGACTAACTGACTGACAGACAGATAGTACCATGACTTTCTATCTGAGAGACACCGTACCCTCCCACACTATCTAGTTAGTAGTTAATTTAGCAATCTAATTTTATAGAGACTAAATGTAACGGGCTCTCCTAATAGGTATATATTAGATAAAACAGATAAAGGTTTTACTAATATCCTACTAATGTCCTAGAGAAGACATAGTTAGATAGATAAAGGGTAAATGGTTTTATTAGTGTCTTAGAAGGATTATAAAGGGAGCTAGTTTTCCTCTAGAGAAGAACTAGTAATTAGTCTCTAAATAGAAGAGGTTAAAAAGCATTTGTCCTTTAATACATAAAGCTTGTCCTACCTTTAACTCACCTTCTACTTACCTATAACTCTTATTCTATACTATTAATTAGATAATTATACATTTTGGTTAGACTGGCCTCTTATAATTTTAATCGCTTATAATCCGTTACGGAAGAAACGTAGGGCTATTAATTAACGATAACGGGCCATACTCCTTTACCCCCTAAAATAATGCCTTTACCATAAGAGGCTAACGGAGCCTCCCTAGAGGAGCGCATTCCCTTTACTTATAAAGGAGTAGACTAAGAAGCCATAGCTGGTCTATATAACCTTATAAGACCTTTAGAAACAATTACCGCTAGGGAGTTATTAGAGCGGTTACTATATAAGACCCTATAAAATACAAAGGAGTTAGAGATGTAATTAAGATAAGTATATTAAGACTACTAATGTAGGAGGGTACGACCTCTCTCAGAATGATTAATCTGGAGAAAAAAGCTATAGATTAATCTGACGCTAAGAGCTTAAGTTTAACTACTATATACGGTAAAGCTTGCGAATTTGACGCGGTTGCTGATTTGGAGGAGCTCCAGATTAGATTGAGGCTCTAGATCAACTCGGTTCTGAAGCCTCCAGATTCAATCTGGAGCTGCAACCAAACACGGCCTTAAACATTTCGTAAAGACGATTTGAAGTCTCCTAGAAGATGAGAAGAGTTATGATTGCATTCGTCCCCGTTTGAGATTACAGAATTCAACTCCTGTATCTAGAGGTGTCAAATAATTGTTTTGACTTTATTCTAATAAAGTGGGATTAATACTTACCATTTTCGCTTATCCTATCGAGAGCCATTTCAAAAGCATCCATGTACACGCCTGGTGAAAGATACCTCCTCTTTCCACTCTACCTCAATCTTGATGTCTTTCAATCAACGTTCCTTTTCGGACAAGTCGCTTTCGCAGCAAACACCAAATGACAAGCACAATAACAAGAATAAGGCCCGCAGCAGCAGCTATTTCAACGCCGATCCATTCTCTTTGAGTCAGATGCTTCTTTCTACCAGGCGAAGAACCGTTCCATGTCGAGGAAGCAGTTGATGGAGTAGTCGAAGATGAGGATGATATTATACCTGCAGCATTCATCTGCAGGAGCGGCGCAGATGCAGGAGTGAATATTGGAAGGTCGCTCGATTGCCATGACACGGTGAGAATTTCTCTCCAAATGACGTGAAAGCTTCCTGGTCCTAAGGTTGTCGTTCCTTTCAGAGAATACGTGTACTCGCTCGGATCTAAACTATCCGTTCCAGTTCCCGTGTAGATAGGGTCCGTGGTAAGAACGGCCGTACTAGAAGTGAAGGCACTGCTGCACCAAGCGCCGACATAATTGGCAGTATACCCGCTGCAGGGGACTTAAGTGAGCTAAGTGTGGCTTGAAGATTAAGACTTCAATACGTTACTTACGTTGGGCAGCAGCTTGCCGAAGTCGTTGTGACTGTGCCGTTGCGGGTGGCGGATACATTGAACATGGTGTAGTCGTCTGGACAAACGCCGGGACTGAAGTTGTATAGGTCGTACAGGGTCATTGTATTGTCAATTGGAGAATCACACTGCTCGCGATGCGACTCCTTCGGGTAGCATGTCTTAGGATAATCACATCCATACTGATATGCATCCCACATCAATTCATCCGGGCTGAAGCCATTGGTTAGGGTGTCATAACTCGCGGTTGATATTAGTGTAAGAGGACGCGAGAAACAATCCGTCGGCATTGTAAAGATCGTCGTCAGAGCGGCCGAGGCAAAGGTATAGTCTACACTAACTGACGCTCTTAAGGTCATGTCAGTTGTTCAGTATGTGAGATCGATATTTTGCGACGAGGTAGATCCAAGGAGAATGACGAAGACAACCGGAGCAAGCTGCAGAAGTGATGGAGATAAATTCTAGATCAGGGGAATACGTCGCTTTAACGACAGTGAAGTATAAAGTTCCGTATATAGCGCACTGGCAGCAGATGCCTAGATAGTATAGCACGCGTGATCCAGAAGTAGTGCATGTGGCGCATGCAAGGTGATGTGGGGGCCACGAAATTTATTGTATTTGGAATCTAGTGCCCGCCAGATAAGAATATGGAGAGCCGAGTTTATTGAGTCTGCGAGGTGTCTTTAAGGCACTTGTTGGTGGAAATTACCCGACAGTGCTGGGCGTTGATTTGACAAGGAAAAAGAGAGAAATGATAAAAGTACCGAAAACCTCCGACAAGACTTGATGGCTTGAATAAAGTTCCGTATATAGCACACTGGTGGCAGATGCCCAGATAGCATGGCACGCGCGATCTAGTGCGGCGCATGCAAGGTGGTGACGTGGAAGCCAATAGTATGTCGACGGGGGTTGTTAGTGTCACGTGCGGCTCAGCGACTCAGCGGGCGCTTGAATAGTCTCGGCGTTTCTTTTGCTTGAAAGCGGTGACTGATTGGCTCGGCCCGCTCGTTCCAAACGTGGTGTAAAGACGATCATGACGATCATGGACATGCCACAGCCCCGTTACAGCATAGCCCTAGCCATGGTTGTTTTGAAGCGTTGCGAGGACACAAGTGCCCGCGGGATAAGATGGAGGGCCAAGTTTATTGAGGCTGTGAGGCTGTCTTTTAAGGCACTTGTTGGTGGAAATTACCTGACAGTGCTGGGCGTTGATTTGGTAAGGAAAAAGAGAGAGGTGACAAAAGAGGACTTGCGCGGTCTAGACCGAAAGTATGGCACCGGAAACCTCCGATAAGACTCGATGGTTTGAATATATGGACTGTGGTGAGCGCTCTTAGGATTAGGACACACTACTGCAGGGTCACTGCACGTTGGACTGAACCAATGTATCCATCCGAAATGCGGACAGTCCTAAATGCTACTTCCCCCGGAGCGCAGTGGGGAATTCATTGGAAGTATCCCTTCTTGATGGTGCTGTTTTTTGTCTTTTCGGTCATTTGTGCGCTTGGTCATCACATTCTGTATCAGTTCCTTGATGGACAAGTTCCAAAACACCAAGACGTGGGTCCTGCTTTTGCGTGCGAGATGAATTTAGGTCTGATATAATGCCAGTGGTATATTCGCGCTGGAACAGCGTTCGCTGTAATCAGCAAAATTCTTCTCACGGCGTCCGTCGGGATAGCATTCGCGCAGAGAGCTTGGAGAACGGCACGCTCGAATTATCTTTCCTTAAATTCCCTTGACAGTCTGTTTGGTGCAGCAAGTGACCCTCTCGCTCTGCTGAATTTCGAGTTATTGGCTGATGCGAAGGTGGCTTTGGCGTTGACGATTCTGATCTGGTATGCCCTGTTGTCCTGATTAGGTTGATGTTTTCCTTACCACTTCTCAACAGGCTTTCCCCATTGATCACAATTTTCACCCCAGGCTCTTTGACCACTATCCAGCAAACGGTAGCAACCAGACAGCTGCTTACGGTTCCAACAATAAACATGACCCTCGATGATTTGAGCGGTAACGGCAGTGCTGGAACACTTGACTTCTTCACGACTACTACCGTGAGTGGGAAACAGGTCCTTCGAGAATTAAACGGCCCTTCAAACGCTGCGCTTGCCATTATATACCAGACGATTTATCAAGGACGGGTCGTAAACGCTAATTCGCCCTGTGGCAATCAAAACTGTTCCTTTGAGCAGGCATTTGGCGGTCCAACGTATCAGTGCGAGGACGTGGATATAGGAAACATGTCAGCACCATGGTGCCAACTTTCAACGACATCCAATAGCTCGTGTACTCTTTCAGAGCAAGGGGGCTTCGATAACGTTCTGTACTCCGTCAACAACGGATCTGTCAACGGATACGACGATGGAAATATTTGGGTCTTATATCGATACTATCCTCCAGACAGCCGCAATCATAGTGTCGAGAATGGGGTACTTTCTTCGCTATACCAAAACATTTCTTTTCGCTGTACACTATGGGACACATGGTTTAATGTAAGGAGAAATTTTGTTAATGCTCAGCAAGAGATTGAAGCGAACCTTACGTATGTCTCCGCTTAAATATATCAGCCTGTGCTTGCGGCTCACAATGTAGCAGGCATATTTCTCCAATCGATTTGTCATCCACCTCGGGGAACACGTCTCAATGGGGTGCTGTCAGTATCCATCTAGCCGTCGTGCCAATTTTCCGGAATACTTTGTCTCAGGACTTCATCCCACAATTAGGTTGGGAATGGATGCCCGAAGAAGGTTTGACACTAGCCGGTACCCCTTTCGTAGAGCGCACTCCATGGCCGAAGCCGTTAGACTGGCTCCCAGGACCAAATTTCAAACAGCAACTAGAAGAAATGTCTCGGAATATTACCCTCAGCATGTTCTCCTTGGATAACTTAAGTTATCTCCGTATGCAGAATAATACAGGGGTAGATATCACTACGTTCGAGACCACGTACTCGTACGACAAACGAGCGTTACTTGTTACGTATGGGATCGCAGTGGCCCTCGGGCTCTTGGCCATGGGTATCGGCATCAAGTCATTTCTGGATAATGGCGTGAGCATGAGGGTCGGGTTCTTGCCTATCATGGCAACTACAAGAAATCCAAATCTTGACGAGTTGGTAGGAGGTCATTGTCTTGGAGCTGATGGAACCATGGATGAGTTCAAAGATGTAAAGGTGAAATTCGGGCAAATACGCTCGAACCAGCGGAGAGATACCAGGGAAGGGGAGCCAGTTCGATATGCGTTCGGACTTGTGACTGAAACTATTCGACCTCCTGGAAGGGAAAAGGACGCAACATCGTAGACAATTTGGAAATGAGAATTAGAAGCTGATAAATTAACGGACGCTTGATTTGCACGTCATCTGAGGATAAAGGATAATGACTTAATTATAATGGAAATAGGGAAGTAAGAAAGGTCGGATTTGAGCCTAATTAAGAGTCCAAGAGATTGAGCATGTGGTTAGTAATTTGTAGTTACGGCGAAGAACTCCTATACACTTCTTTTTTTATTAATATACTCTAATATAGGCCACCAAGGACTGCTATAGCATAATTTTTAATCAAGAACTCCTATAGCACCTTTTTAAAACCTTTGGACTCTAATAGACCTATAGAGTGTTTTATACCTTAGTAGTTGTAACAGCTCGAACTATCGAACAAATGCCTCTAACGAAGCTTGAACAAATTCTTGCAAGATAAAGCGAACAAATGCTGTATTACGAAGATATTAAGCTAGGGAGAAGAAGAGATATGTACAGGAGGGAGAAATGTACTATATACGTGTTAGGGGCCAAGTCTTTAGCCAAACCCCTAACTCTAGGTTATGTGCAATAGTGTCGTAATAGCAGTAGCCGTACTAGTATTGTATATAGGACTATCCCTTTATCTACTACCGTACTATTACCTATAATTGCCTAGAGTACTCCCCTCGCCTACTATATATAGCTATATTGTAGTAAAATGTCCTAGTCCGTATTAGCCTATTCTTATTCTACTTAATTACCAGCTTAACTACTTACTCTATTAGCTGCTTAAAAGCCTATAACTTTACTATATACCTAGGTCTTATAATACGGTGAATAAACTCTATTAGGTAGGTAATAAGGAAGATAAAAAGGCTCTATTTAAGCCCTACCTATTATCTACCCTATTTTAATATTTAAAAATTACCTATTAGGTTATCTAATACTTAGTAAGCGTTTATATTTAATATATTTATTATTTATTATTTAGCTATATTTCTATTAGATTTATATACCAGTCTTTATAGCAATATATATTAACGTATTCCACCAGCGAGTGTCGCAAACCACCGAGTGTCGCACGTCAAAATTCACCAAAAATTAGGAAATTTATACCTTAATATCTCAACAACCACTTAATAATAAATTCTAATAATTTAGATTTAGACTTTTATATACACTTTATAGCTTCTATTAAAGTTATATAGTAGTTAGTTAAGTAGTTTTTAAGATGTTAAATTTCGGGGCTAAAATAAAGCCAAATTTCTATATCTTAATAACCACTAAACTAATTACTATATAATTTTAATAGAAGCTATAAAGTGTATATAAAAGTCTAAATCTAAATAATTAGAATTTATTATTAAGTGGTTGTTGAGATATTAAGGTATAAATTTCCTAATTTTTGGTGTGCGACACTCGGTGGTTTGTGTTACGGCACTGTTACAGACCCTAGTCAGGGGCTCCTCGCTTAGAGCCTTGGCCCATGTATATAGACGTGTCCTTTCCTCGACCTTCTTCCAGTCCTCGTCTTGGAATTCTCGTTCACTGGCTACCAATAGATTCTGTTCTTTTGACTGAGCCTTCACAGTTTGCGACACTCGCTAGTGGAATACGTTACTTATTATTTTATTAAATTAGTACTATATTTAGTATACTTAGATACTAAATATAGACGCTTACTAAGCACTAGGTAACGTAATGGGTTATTTAATTAAGTATCGATTTAAAATAGAGTACTAGAGTATAAGTTATATAACCTAATAATAGGCTAGATAAAGGATCTAAATACCTATAATTACCTAACCCGTTATAAGGCCTATACCTACCCTATATATAAAGTAGATAATTTACCTAAGTATTAAAAAAAAGCTAAGTGGTATATAATAACTTCTATATACGCCTAGGCTATAGGTACCTTTAATACTATAAATTAACTTAAAGCCTTTATATAGCCGTTTTAGCGCATCTATATTACGGAGTAAGTATAAGTGGTAATAATATATAGCGAAGTAGATATTATTAAGCTATATATATAAATTGCGTAATAAAGTCAAGACGTTATATAAGGAGAGAAGGTAAGGAAATAGGGAGAAAGGGTATATATTATAAATTTGGTTACTTAGTTAATATATATATAAAGCAAAATAAGATTTAAGTAGCGGTCCTAGCAGAACTTGGCAGGATTTAATAGGCTTGGTAGAATATAGCAGAATGCAGTAGATTGCCGTTAAATTGCCGTTAGATTGCTATAGATTGCCATTAGATTGCCATTTCGTGATTAGTCTCTTCTTTCTACGTTAGTGGAAACAGGTAGATATGTGTAAGGTATTATAGAGGTGTTTTGTGATAGTCTATAGCTATAAGAATACCTATAGCCTATCTTTGCCTAAATTTAAAGAAGTCTATTCCTATATAAGTACTAAAGATTTAGCTAAGTACTAGGAGTAATAAGGGTTTAAATAGAAAACCTAATATTTTTTAATAGGCTTAGCGGGATATTTAATATATTAAGGTATAGAGTACCTAACTATATATATAATCTAAAAGCGGCTTACTATGAAGTCGCGGCCTTTTTAGCATAGGCGGTTTCTAGTCTAATATTATAGAGGGTAAAGTCTTCTAAGAAATAAAGCTCTATAGTTAAGCTAGAAAGAATAGATAAATAAGTAAGCTCTATAAAGATTAAAAAAAAGGATTAAGGTATATATTAGACCTTGTAGCCTATTAGCGTAGTAGTAGGGTATACCGCGGCCTATAGCTAGTATATTATTCCTCTTATTTAGAAGGAAAGCTCTACTCTAGCGCAATATATATATATAAAGGTATTGGCGTCTTATAGGTAGGACTATCTACCCTACTATAATATAACGTGTATATATATTACTATATCTAGTTTGTTACTACCTATTATCTATACTACTACTATATGTTTCTAATTACTATCTACTCTCTTCTACGGCTCCTAAATAGGCTTTCGCTATTAGGGCAACGTATTTTACTATAAAAGAGGCCGTATATAAGCTCGGACCCCTAGAACTCGGTCACCTCCTAAAGTCGGTCACCTAACCAAAATTAAACCACCAACTTGTCAACTTATTTTCTCTATAACGAATCGATCAATATAGATCAAAATACGCAGGATTTACAAATAGCTATTGCAGATTTCGAATCTGGCGTTTATAAGTCTACTTAAAAAGCCATGCTTGTGTATAGTGTCCCTTTGTTAATTTTAAGCGATTAATTAAATGGCAAACCACCAAAGCAATTTATATACCAATATTAATAGCAATTAACTCCTATATAGTGGACCTTGCTTATTAATTGGGTACTTAAATAGGACTTATAAAAAAAATTCCCCTTATATGCTGTCGGAATGTTAGTCATGTAACGTGGTCACGAGACCACGAAGCGAGGCTAGCTAACCTGACCTTAGAGCAACCCCTTACTTCTAGATAACAATCAACTACCAACTTCAACACCGCATACGTACCACTATAAGTGATATTCGTGCACGTTGATAAAGCGAGTATACCGACATATACGTAATTTTAAAAAAATAATAGCTTGGGTCTTTAGTTAGGGTAGTAATACTAAGCCCCTTAGTAAAATATAAGTAATTAGCTACTTTAAATAAAAAATTTAAATAAAAAATTTATATACCTAATTAATAGAAGGTATGTAAATTAATAAGGTATAATAAAAGTAAATTTAAAAGTTTTATAGCCTTTATAAAAGGGTGTAAAAGAAGGTTAATATATAGGTAAAAAATATATAATATAGACAAATTTAGAGTTATATTAAGCATATATTTAAATTTAATTACTATAAGATATATCTTTAAAGAAATGATATTTATAAAGTTATTAAATAATTATAAATAGGTATTTATTATACGGATAATATTTATCCTTAGCTAGTTAATTTATTTTAAGGGGAAATACCCCTATTTAATACAAGTGTACTAAGATAAAGTACTTTATTAAATATATATAACCTTAAAAAATAGTTAAATAGCTAATTATGTTATATTAAGGCAATTTATTAAAAAGATTTATATTTAAAACTAAGTTATTTAGTAATAAAGCTTAATGGCCGTCAAAATCGGACTCTGCACCTGTACGTAGTGACGGCTACGAACCTGGTCTTTGAAGTTCAGATCCAGAGCCAACGCAGAGACGTCGCACAGCGTGCGGACAGGACCTGGTGGTGGTTGTGGGCGTCGAGGGCGGTGGTGAAAAATTTTCGGATGGTGAGATCTTGAAAACCACTACTGTTGGCCCTCTATAATACGACGACTACTACACTGTTCTATCCAGGGCACCTGTACGATCCAACATGGATGAGCAGTTTTCGATAACATCCCTAAAAACCCCAATGGAAAGCATCGACGACCTCACATCAACGAATAGATAAGCGCGAACAAACGAACGAACGGACGAGCAAATATACGGCCCCTCCTAACCCCCAGGGCGATCGCCCGCGGAGCATGCGGTCACTCGCCGTACTGCCGTAATACTACTAAAGCCGACAGCCGGATAACCCCATACGGTTTTCCTTATCTCCTCTTGACGGAGTGGTGCCCTTAGAGAGGGCCTAGTGACTGGGGCCTAGGCACAAAAGATACCTAGATACACATACACATCCCGCTTGTCTTTTAGTATTAGAATGGTAGAACGGATGAATCCCCCTTACGCCTTCGATAGGCCTTAGGGGGGGGGAGGCAAGGCGTATATGGCAATGGTCAATAAGAGATAGCATACAGGGGGTGGTTAAGATATGGGACACAACTACAAGCATACAGCAATTAATTAGCAAGGCCTAGCTGGGACGTAGTGAACCCTAGCTTTGGATAAGCTAGAGAAGGAAGCTGTGACGGGCTCGTACAAATGCTTCTGAACCGAAGCTTGTAGATTGCTACCATACAAGAATACTAAGCTAAGGAGAAGAAGAAGTCTGTCAGAGACTGGCAAGATACAAAGGGGTCGCCAAGGCGCTAGTAGTAAGCGAGCCAATGGCGATTTTCCATCCCGGGGATGGAAAATCCTGATTGGTTGGCAGGAGTCAGGGTCCACTGAGTATGGCAGGTGGCGTTGCCCCAGCACCGTCACATCACCCCCCCCTCCCAAAAAAGCCTGCCCTCAGGCGTTGTCCGAGCTCCTTATTGTCATCTAAATTGTTATAGTTATCCACCCCTTCTTCCTAGCATTTAATCCAGCTTTCTAATTGGCGTGGTGGTCTAGGGAGGTTAGGGTGGGCTAGGTGGAAGTCCCGTAGCTTATGGGGAGAGTACTTAAAATCAGATGCGGGGTACCATTCTGGATCTTCGTCGTGACCTACCCAGCTCGCACGGTATTTTAGGGTACTGCGGTCTTTCTTAACTGCTAAGATCTCTTCAACTTCCCATTCCTCATCCTCTGCAATCTGAATTGGCGGCGGGGGGTCGTTGTACTGTCCAGGCAACGGGTTGTCCGCGGCCTTCCGCAGTCGGTCTGGAGAGAAGACAGGGTGGATCTTCATTGACTCTGGTAGCTTAACCTTGAAAGAGTGCCCTACCTTCTCAGGGATCTCGTAGGGGCCAGCCATTTGGTGGTCTAGCTTGCGGCTCGGCCTCTGGGTCTTCCAGTTCTTTGTTGACACCCATACCTTATCTCCTACGTGGAAGTCTACCTCGCGACGATGTTGGTTTACGTCGGCCTCTTTCTTCTCTTGTGCTTTTTTCATAATTGCTTGGGCAGTCTCCCAGGCTCCGTGCATTCTCTTAGCGAATGTCTGGGCCTCTTCGTAGCTGAGGCGTTCGCGGGCCGTCATAGGTCCTGTAGGTCTATCCCAATCAAAGAATGTTCGTGGCTTGTATCCATAGATTAACTCAAATGGCGACATTCCTATACTATCATGAGGGAGCGTAAGCTGTGCGTAGTCCATTATAGGTAGTAGTTCCAACCAGTTGTCCTGGTAGTAATTGACGAAGGGGCGAAGTCGTTGGTTGAGGTACTGGTTCATAATCTCGGTTTGGCCGTCAGTCTGAGGGTGGAATGCGGTAGAGAGCTTAATCTTAATCCCAAGGATGCAGCAGAATTTATCCCAGAAGTCCGATATAAATTGGGGTCCACGGTTAGAGACAATTGACTCGGGAGCGCCATGGATCCGGTAAATGTTGTCAACATATATACGGGCCATATCTTTTGCGGTTGTAGTCTTGAAGCAGGGGAGGGAAATGGCTTGCTTGCTTAGTCGGTCGACTACCACAAAGGCCATATCGTAGCCATATTTGTCCTTTGGGAATGATTTAAAGTCCATTGTAACATGCTGCCAAGGGCGTTTGGGAACTGGCAGTGGTCGTAACCATCCAGGGGTTTGATCCCTGGGGGTATCTGCCCGTTTGCAAGCATGACAATTCCTGATAAACCGTTCTATATCGGACAGGAGTCCTCGCCAGTAGTAGCGAGGTGCTAGTAGTCGGTGGGTCTTGTCTCGACCAGGGTGCGCCGTAGAGACTTGACAGTGGGCTTCACGGATCAGCTCCGTTTATAGGTTGTCGACATCTGGAACTATAAGCCGTTCTTGGTATAAGAGCAGTCCGTCTTCCATTTCCAAATCAGGGTCGCCTTCCGTAGCTTGGTCACGGAGGGCTTTTAGGGATTCGGCTGTGCGGTTCGCGATTAGAATGCGGTCGATTAGTCCCATTGGTTCATCCAGGATCTCTCCTTCCATAGGCGCCAGCTCATTCTGTTCAGAGTTTAGTTCCTTAAGGATACGTGGGTCGAGCTGTTCGGGACGGAGGAGGGCACGTGTCCGGTGCTGAGCCTTCAGCTCATCCTGTGGTTCCACGTCCTGTTCTCTCCGGGTAAGGGCATTAGCTTTAGAATTTTGCCTACCGGGGCGGTACATGATTGTAAAGAAGAATTGGGAGAGTATTTCAGCCCACCTGGCCTGTCGACCGGTAAGCTGCTTTGTTGTCATAAAATACTCAAGGGCTTTATGATCAGTATAGATTTTAATCCGAGAGTCTGTGCTTCCAAGCTCTGCGCGCCACTGGGACAACGATCGTACAATAGCCAGCATTTCTTTATCGTGTACCTTGTAGTTACACTCGGCTGGGGCCATTGTCTTCGAGAAAAACGCCATAGGGTACCACTCGCCATCTAGGTGTAACTGTGAGAGAACTCCCGCTACTACTCCGTCAGAGGCGTCCGTTTCCAGTATTGATTCAAGGTCTGGGTCATAGTGACGGAGAATTGGGGAGGAGGTAAGTCGGTCCTTTAACTCCTCAAAAGCTTCTGTACAGTTATCGTCAAAAACAAAAGGCGTGTTGTTCTTCGTTAGTCGTACAAGAGGCTTAGCCACGACCCCGTAGTCACGGATAAACCGACGGTAGAAGTTACAGAAGCCTAGAAAGGACTGGATGCCTTTTACAGTGCAAGGGGGTTTCCAGTTGCGTATCGCCTCGACCTTCTCAGGGTCAACTTCAATTCCTTCCGTGCTAACGATGAACCCAAGGTACTTTGTTCGTTTTACTCCGAATTCGCATTTCTTAATGTCGACTTGTAGGCCTGCATTCCGCAGCCTCTCTAGGACCTTTTTAACGTGAACTTGGTGCTCAAGTTCATTGTCCGAGTATATGAGAATGTCGTCTAGGTATGCCGTACAGAATTCGTCAAGGTAGTCGAAAAGAACATCATTCATATACCGTTGGTACGTGGCTGGCCCATTCGTTAGTCCAAAAGGAAGAACTTTGCATTTGTAAGAACCGTAGCGGGTGCGGAACGTCGTTAGATCCTCTGATGCAGGGTCCATCCTAATTCGGTAGAAAGCTTGGCGGACATTAAGCTTAGTAAAGATTTTGGCTCGGCTTAGACGTGCAAGGGTCTCGTCAATTAGGGGGAGAGGGTAACGATCTTTCCAAGTAATGGCGTTTAGTTTCCGATAGTCGATGCAGAAGCGGAGGCCTTTATTGGGTTTCTTTACAAAGAGGATAGGGGAAGCAAAAGGGGCCTAACTTGGCTCAATAAACCCCTTATGGAGGTTATCGATTAAGTACTGCTTGGTTGCTTTTAGTTCCTCCGTAGTTTGCTGGTAAAGGGGGCTGTAGCCTAGAGAGTTGTCGGCCTCTAGTTGAATCTTATGATCATAGGTTCGGTGGGGGGGCAGCATATCCGAGGCTGCTTTTGAGAACGCGTCTCTGTGGTCTAGGAGGTACGTAGGGAGGAGGCGCTTAACTAACTCCTCGTCAGTTTCCTCTACTGGCCCTTCTTCCTTCTCGTTGATAATCCGGTCGATTTCGTATAAGCTGGTTGTAAAGACCTCGTTGTCCTTCCGATACATATTAAAGTGGAAACCTATGGCGCTAATTGCCGCGATATCTACTATAGGGGGGTCGTGTGGTAGTAGGGGTGTCCGCGGCCTTAGGGGCTTTTGGCGTATCGGCGTTGTCTTTACTCCTTTTAGCTCTCATTGCATCTTCCAAAGGTTATCCTCTAAGTCCTGTTGGTATGTCCTCTTCCCCATTGGCCGGATCTCCGCAATTTGGAAGTCGTCTACGTCACTGTCCGTTCCACTTCCGTAAGTAGAGTCCTCCTTGACTGCAGTCCTTTGGGGGAGTATCCTTGTCGGTACGGATTTCTTACCGGCCTCGCGACGGGCATCTTCTTGAGCGAAAGCTAGGTCGCGGTCCCTAACATCCTGCTGGTGGGTAGGATCGGCCTTCGCGGCTAATGTCTTACGGTCGGTACGGATCTCTCTAACGAAGGAGGGTAACTTCGGTCTACTCTCCGGCCAGACGAACTGTCTTTGTCGAACGTTTAGCCAAATATCAAAGTAGGACATCCATTTTCGGCCGAGGATTATGTTATGGGACCCTAGGTCTAGGATACAAAAGGGGATGCCGAACTGGCGTCGTCCATCAATAGCAATATGTAGCTTTAAGACATGGGTAACCGGCTTACCGGCTTGGCCGTTGTAGCCTTTTACTTGAACAGGCTTCTCTAGTCGGGTAGCATTTACATTTAAGAACTTAGCAACGTCATTCGCACAAGCAGTGTTCATAAAGGCAAAGCCATTTGCTCCAGTGTCAACAAGGGCAGTTGTATTAACTCCATATCCATTTCGAGATACTGTACATGGAACCGTAAAGTGTTTTCCACCCATTAGCTGACTCAGATCAATCTCTTTAAGATCGATAGGATACCCTAGGGGGGAGTCTTTCCCTAGGGTTCTTCTTTTCCCAACTCGTCGGGCGTTTCTTCTTCCTCTATCTCCTTAATATCACCCGTATCCTTTGGCTCTGGGCAGGACGTGGCAAAGTGACCATCCTTTCCACAATTAAAGCACGTGACCGTGGCAGGGTCAATTAGGGTGTTGCGACGAGCATTAGTTGAAGGTATGGTACGTGGCAGGTCGGGCGAGGTTCGCTGGTAGGCAGTTGTGACCGCTTTTGGTATAAGGGCGGTTGTGGTTTGTCTTCCGACGCCAGCTCCCGTTAGTGTAGCGGATAGGTTGCGGTCGCTACGGGACCTCTTTGGTCGATCAGAGCGAGCATCAATTTGTTTTAGTTCTGAATCCAGCGACGAACATCGGGCTGCGAGTCTTTGGTAGGTTGGTAGGTCGTCTAAGGCTACCGCGATCTTCTCTTGTAGTCGGACCGTTAGCTTGTCGTATAGGTCCAAACAATAGTTCTTAGGGGGGACCTGGCCTTCGCCTGCTAGGTGTAAGAATTGAGTCTAGAACTCGGTAAAGGATTGGTTCGATTTCATCATTAGGCGATTATAGTCGTAACGGGCATCCCGTACTTTATTCGGATTGACATAGATAGTAGCCAGGTGCTATATCATCTCGTTGACAGATGTAAACCGAACAGGTGACTCGTCCTCGAACTTGGCCTGAAGGTGTCGCTGGGCGTCCCTAATGGTTCGACCGAAGAGGTAGAGCATTTTAGCTTCTTCAGAGGGGAAATGGTTGTGGTTAACACAAAGCTTTCCTCGCACCTGGATTCTCCAGTTCTCAAAGGTCGGGTCTACGCCGTCCAACAATAGTGGGGGGTTAGGGAGCTTGACGGACTTTAATTGCTTCGTCATTATATCCGTACTCTCTGGTGTATCGCATTCGGTAGAGCGAATGGGTTGACTAAGGCTTCGTAAAGGGGAGGCTAGGCTATTTTATAAGGTAGCAAGGCTTTCCAGGATCTCCTTTAGAGTCTCTTGTGTGCTTTGGGCTTGAAGACGATCGACCTTCTGATTAGCTGCAAGGGCACGAATCTGCTCATGTACACCTGTAACGTCGTCATTGTCTTCGATTTCTGATCCTAACTGGACCTCGTGTTCCTCTCGGGTAGAGGCAGGTCTTTTGGATGAGCTCGCTTTAGGTGCCATCGTCGGCTTCCTAAGGTTCGTCGGAATCGTATGATTCGGTTTCGATTCCGGGGTTCTTTTGTGGGTGCAGGTCAAGTACAGTCTGGCCTATAAAGTGGGATATTGTCAGGGCCTTCTTAGGCGTAGTAGTGTGGGTTTTTTGATGTCTGAGTATAACGCGTTAACGCGTCGTTGCAGACGAAGGTCTTTTTGGGGTGGGATATTATTGAGGCCTTCCTAGGCAATGTAGGGAGAGCTTAGTATAATGTGACGGGCTCATACAAATGCTTCTGAACCGAAGCTTGTAGATTGCTACCATACAAGAATACTAAGCTAAGGAGAAGAAGAAGTCTGTCAGAGACTGGCAAGATACAAAGGGGTCGCCAAGGCGCTAGTAGTAAGCGAGCCAATGGCGATTTTCCATCCCGGGGATGGAAAATCCTGATTGGTTGGCAGGAGTCAGGGTCCACTGAGTATGGCAGGTGGCGTTGCCCCAGCACCGTCACAGAAGCAGTGGTTCCTAAGGAGTTCAAAACATCCAAGGAGGAGGACGTAGCTGTAGGCCCGCAGGGCCGCGGCTACGTGCAGGCATGGCAATTCGGGGTTTTTCATCCTACTGAGGTGGCTCATAGGGTTTTTCCTCCCCTAACTGTAGGGTTTTCTTCCTGTAAATTACAAGTTTTCCCCCTATGACGGAGTAGTCTGCGTGGGCCAGATAGGATCCGTATCAGACGTTAATCAAAGAGTTACTACTACTAATAAAGCTTAATTATATTTCTTTAATAGCTATATAAACTATTATTGTAGCTAGAATATATTGCATTGCAATAGGAGGCAAATTGCCGCCACGTGTGGCAAGTTGCCGTCACGTGTCACCGCGGCACTAGCGTGGTAAGAAACCTTAAGTTCCTCACCCTTCTTTGTATTAAAAAGACAACATCCATCTACAACACTGTATAGTACATATTATTGTAATATATGTATTTTACACGTTGTTAAAGCATACCAACACTGATTAGTGAGCGCGCATAGATCAGGAAACACGCAGATAGCTTAGAAGATAGTTATACTGTCCACCTTACAGCAGATTGGAAGATAGTTGTACTTATCCGCCTTTCGTATCAGCCTATTTTAGTTGAAGAGAAGAAGAGAAACTACCTAGGAGTACTTATCTGGTATCTATAACGACTTCTAGACATCTCGTTCTATCTATTTTAGAAGACTACTGCGCAGAGCACTTTACCCTACTTAATTAACTCGAACTATTTCCTTAACCGCCTCCTTAACCGCCTCCTTAACCGTTCCCCTACCTTTACCTTTTAAACACCCTTACCTTTACCCTCACTTACCTAAATAATATATAATAAACAAGATGTCAGGAACAGAGAAAGACTAGAAGGAAGAAGCAGCTAAATAGGAAAATAGGATTAACCTAATAGAAGCCTCCAAAGATGAACTGACTGACTACCTATAATGCAAGATATACCTATACACAGAGATACACAACCAGCTTAACTTAACACTCTGGGAATTGTTCTAGGGAGATTTTAAGGACTTTACGGTTAATATCTTTACGCAAATCCCCTTATACTGGCTTTAGCAACTACGTGACTGCCTAAACATTAGAGGAGTATAGGTTAATGTTAACTATAAATAAAACAAAACACTCCCTTAGTCTTTATATAATATAGCATAAGAAGAAGACCAAACTAAATAGAGCAGAGAGATAATTAAATTAGCCAATAATAAGTACAGACCGACGCTATTAAGATTAATTAAGGTATATATAATAGAGGGTACCTTAGAGGAGCAATAATAAGCTAAAGCTACTGCAACCTAACTAACTGGTACACTGACTACCTCTACCTTTATACTATCTATTATACCTCAATCTACGACTACGTCCACTTTTATACTATCTGCTACGCCTTAACCCGTAACAACAACATAGCAACTCCACGTATAATCTATAGATGAGGAGAACCGCCCTATTACTATAACTAGCTATAGCAAGGAAATTGCGAACGCAGCCAAGATATACACAGAGGAGTAGAAATATAGTGGCATGAACGAAAGCCTTAACTATAAATTAACAATATTCTACGACATCTGCAATTGAGTGGATGTACCCCAAGAAGCCTACCTTAAGGCATTCCCTACTATGCTAAAAGGACTAGCTTTGGACTACTTTTACATAAACCAACTGTCCTGCCTACTATTTGCCAAAGCTTGCGAGCACCTTTGGAATTTCTTTAAAGGACTAGGATTTTAACGCAAGAACCTAGATAAGTGGAACACTATTACACTTATAACAGTAATAGCAGGAAATATAGATAAGTTGATAAGCAAATATCTCTAATTGTTAATCCATAGACTTTGTTAACTATAGTATGGCCTCAGACCTACCTTATAAACTATAGACTTCCTTTATAACAAAATCGTCACTTCTTGCCAGGGAATACTAGTATGCAGATATACAGTCTCTGACCTACCGGATAACCTTGGAGCCCTTATTAATAAACTTTAATCGTCTATTATAGCATACGAAAAAGAGTATATAGAGAAGATATAAGCCTTCTTTACAGACTAATGGTTCTATAAAAGAGATAATAACTACAACCGCAGCAACCGCAATAACCCTCTATATAACCGCAACCGAAAGAAACTACGTTGCTTTATATATAACAGGGAAGGATGTCGCTTATGGAAACATATTAAGGAGGAGCAAGAAGAGTCTAAAGCCAAGTTTAGAACTGCTAATAGAGATAGGTTTAGTAAATTTAACGACCAATTCAAGAAACAACTTAACTAATATATTATAGATTACGAGGATAATAATACCAACTTAAAAGAAGAGCTTAAGGAAGCTTTTTAAGTACTAACTATTAATGTAAGTTATAAGGCAACTAATAAGAACTTATAACTAAATATTAATCACTACTATACCTTCCTCGGCCAAGTGGAACAGCAGAAAGTGATTTCTATAGCTACCACCCTAGCTGATAAAGCCTTTGGCCATTTGGTCACAACTATAGATAATATAGTACCTCTTATAACCGACTAGGACCCCTTTACCTATAATGCAACCACATCCACGTCCCGCTATACTGTAGACAAGTTTATAGGTATAATAATTAATATAGGAGCATCCAAACGATCCATAGTAGGATATAGCCAATTCTTGGCATTCCAGAGACTTAATACTGATGTATAGCTTAATACCACTACACAAGGCATGGTTAATGTATAGTTCGGTATTAGATCAACCTTATTAATTGGATTAGCCAAAGTAATTACCCTAATTGACATAATTGAGTTTTATATTGTCAAGGTTAACACCCTATTTTTGCTTTACTTGGCAGACATAGATTACCTATAAGTGTACTATAACAACCTGAAAAATATGCTAATTACCCCTTGGAGCGAAGTACCCGTTATATGTCGCTTTGGCTACCCTTTCCTACTTTGGAACACATCCCTGTGTACTTATTTAACTAAGTTATTTAAACAAAACCCCTGCTACCTTACTAACGTAGAATTAAAGCGACTGCATTGCCGTTTTGGCTACCATTTAGCTGAGCGTCTTGTACGAATACTTAAACGTTTAGGGTATAATGTTAACAGTAAGACCTTAGATTATCTCACATGCTACTGCCACCATTGTTAAAAACATAGAAAGTTGCCTAGTAGATTTAGATTTACCTTATATAATAATATCAATTTCAACTATTTAATCGTAGTTGATATTATGTATATTAATAGCGCACCCCTTTTGTATATTGTTGATAAAGGAACACGATTTTAAGCTAGTAGATGGCTACAAAACATCAGCGCTAAGCATACATGGGATATATTATAAATGTGCTGGATTAACACATACCTAGGACCTCCTGATATTATTACACACAATATAGGCAAGAATTTTATAAGTAAGGAATTCAAATAATACGCTATAATATTTGGAATAGTTATAAGAAGTGTACCTGTCGAAGCCCATAATTTAGTTAGAATGGTAGAACGCTACTATAGCCCCCTCCATCGCATATACTATATCATTACTGCAGAACTGCTAGATATTAGTAAGGACATAGCCCTATAAATGGCCTTTAAAGCAATCAACAATTCCGCAGGCCCTGACGGTCTTATACCCACCTTACTAGTATTCGGAGCTTACCTATGTATGGTGGAATCCAACGCACCTAACCCTATAGTTATACAACGAGCAGCAGCTCTTAAAAAGGCTATGGAAGAAGTTAAGAAGCTTAGAGCTGAGCGCTAAGTGGCAGATGCCCTTAATATGCGTAACAGACCTAAAACAACTGCAATCTATAACCTACCACTTAACTCACCCGTATTGGTATAGAGAGAAGGACCTATAGGCCAACCTGGCTACTGGTCTGGTCCGTATAACCTACTTAGTGTTGAAAATAAGACCTGTATTATATAACTTCCCCACGGACCCACCAACTTCCGTAATATGGTTGTGAAACCATATCTGGTAAACCCTGAGATTATAAAGGATACGCAACTAGAAGATAATGAAAGTGAACCACTTTAAACTAAGCCTAAACCCCTACCTTAAACTAAACCTAAACCCCTACCTTAAACTGAGCCTGGACCTTAACCTGTTAAGTGTGGAAGAGGTAGACTATGTAAGTACCCTATTAAAGCTAGTGCCGCGAACATTTTAATATATCTACAAAATGAGGATAATGATTAACTTATAAAGTCCAATTAGTTTGTAGTATTACGCTAAAAGGAAATCAAGGGATTACTTAAGAAAGGAGTTTTTGAACTGGTTAACCCTAAAGATATACTATAAAGTAACAGAGTATTTAACTCTAGATTTGTTGACGAGATTAAGAACCCCGGTTCTGATAAAGCCTTTGAGAAGTTAAGACTAGTTATATAGGCATACAATGACCCAGAAAAAGACCTTGTATTAACCCAATTACCTATAATCTAACGAGTTAGCCAACGCCTTATTCTCTATATTACGGCTATAACTTAGAACAGTGGCACATATCTCTACTTATAAGATATTTCACAGGCCTATGTATAATTAGCTATAAGACTAAATTGAGACTTCTATATTAGGGCACCTCTCGAACTTAGTACGGCACTTAGAGTCTTATAAGGCACAATTCTAAAGGTTGTTAGACCTTTATACAGCATTCCTAAGGCAGGCAATTATTGGTTTAAGACTTACCATAACCACTATATTAAAGAACTAAATATAAGCCAATCTACTTATAACCCCTGCTTACTCCACCTTAACAACCCTATAAATTTCGGAATAGTTGGTTTATAGACTGATGATACCCTCCTACTAGCTAACTTAGTCTTTGCAGCTTTAGAATAGGAGAAGATTAAGAAAGCTAAGTTCCTAACTAAGAAACGCGAATAACTTACGCCGGAACACCCAATTAAGTTTAATGGAGGCATTATCCAACAGCAGGATTATATAATTACGCTTATGCAGGAGCGTTAATGCTAGAACTTAACCCTTATTAATATTAAGGAAGCTATTATAATAACTAGTTCCAGAGGTACTGTTCGCACAGCACTTATACTTAAGGACTAATATATTGCCTAACGAGTAAAAGGAGCTTATATTGCGTCTGTATGCCAGCCTAAAGCTTCTTTTGATTTATCCTATGCTGCCCAGGTAATCAACCCTGATGAGAAAGACGCAAAACTGCTTAATAAGAGGATTTAGTGGCAAATTGAGAACCTAATAAGAGGTTTAAACTTTGTTAAACTTAACACAGAGACATTATAACTACTTATATTTACTGATTCCTTATTTGCAAATAACAAGGATCTCTTATTATAGATTGGATATATTCTAGTACTAGCAGACTTATTAAATAAGGCGAATATTGTCCACTGGTCCTTAGTTAAGTGTAAGAGAATTACTAGAAGCGTACTAGCCTCCAAATTATATGCTATAGCCCATGGTTTTAACATCAGTGCTACAATTAAGGCCACAGTCAAATTGTAACTTAATATTAGCCTACCGCTTATCCTTTGCATTGATTTAAAGTCGATCTACAAATGCCTTGTTAAACTAGGAACTACACAGGAGAAGAGACTTATAATTGATGTTATGTGCCTACGTTAGTTATATAAAAGACGCGAAATAGCTAAAGTTAAGTGGATTAATAGAGACAGTAACCCTATGGACGCTATAACTAAAAGCAAACCGTTATTAGCTCTTAAGCGACTTATTAACACAAACCGAATCAAGTTGAAGACAGTAGAATGGGTAGAACGTGCTACTGACAATAGCACTGATATAAAGGTATAAGGAAGGAAGTGTCACAGTGCTGTAATGCAAGTAGGCTAAATAACTACATTGTGGTATGAAGAGGAGAAGAAGATGGAAAGGGGGTATTGTACACAAATAGTAGGGCCAGCCCGCCAAGGCGCTAATGGTGGGCCAGCCAACAGTAGGAAACAGTACGAGACAGTATACGACAGGTCAGTGCCGTGACAGTACTCCCCTCCCCCAGAAGGTTTGGTCCCCAAACCGAACAAATAACTCTAAAAACAGGTAATGCACGGGGGCTGGTTTTCGTCGCGAAGATATCGGTTCTGCTCACCGCCCTTAGCCAAGCCAATGGCGATTTTCCATCCCGGGGATGGAAAATCCTAATTGGTCAGTTCAGTAAATAAAGTCGGCAGAACTCTACACCGCCACCGGAATCGATCTGCGTGGCGTTTCGCGGCGTTCCTTGGCAAGAACCTAGCCAATTAGACAACTTCAACCGGCGGTCAAAGTTCCATAACATCTCAACCACTATAAATTAACATCGTGGTCAGCCACGACCTCGGCGTAACTTTTCCTTATCTCATGCCCAGTCTGGGGGTCCGGGCTTCTCAGGGTATTGTTTATAGAACTTATATAGTGCGCGCTCGCACCCTTTTAGGGACTTCTCAGGTTCCCAGGTTTCTTCGTTATAATACTTCCACTTAATACAATATATTAGGCCATGCTCGTCCATTTGTTCATTATATACATCAAGAATCTTTTCAAATTCCCACTTATCCGTAATGTTGCCATCATTATCTCTTTCGGCTATCCTTCCTGTGACATTACAACGTTCCTCTTTATTAATGCGTGCTTAACCAGAGATCTCTTCAGGGAACCAGAGGCGGACTTTTAAAGTATAGAAAGACTTGTTAACGCGGATATAGTCCAGGAGGTCAACTACAACTGCTCCTCTATAGGCAGCTAGGACGGGCCAGGGTCCGTCCCAGTTATCATCCCACTTCCTCTTGGGCCGGTTAGTCTTCATGTTTTCAAGGCTAACCATAACCATATCATCCTTTTTAAATATTGTACCTTCGTCTCGTTTTATATTAGCATTATCTTTATAGCGTCGCTGGGAGATACGAGCTAGGGCTTTAAGCTAGGTTAAAATGCGCTTAAAGCGGTTAGCAATAGTATCAGCTTGCAGGTACTCCTTCTTTGTATATGCAAACAGGGCTGATAGCTAGGGGCCCGCTGGTTCGACGCCCAGACGTAGGTTGTAGCCATAGTTAGCAAAGAACGGTAAGATTCCCGTGGTCTCATTAATCTGGTTATTTATGGCAAACTCAGCAAGGGGGAGCCAATCTACCCAGTCGTCTTAGGTAAAGCTCACAAAGGCGCGTAGGTACTTATTCATTGCTGCATTAATAATCTCGGTTTAGCCATCTGTTTTAGGGTGCCATGCGGAACTAGGGCTCAGGGTTACCTTCAGGCGCTAATTTAGGCGACGCCAGAAGTCAGAAACGAATGAAGAGCCTCTATCAGAAACAATAGTATTCAGAGCGCCGTGTAACTTATAGACAGTGTGGATAAATGCTTCAACAAGCTCCTCAGTATCTAGGCCAGTAATAGGAATAAAGTATCTTATCTTCATCAGGCGGTTAACAACGACAAAGATATGTCTATATATTTTACCGTTACAAAGGCACTTAGGCAGGTCAACGACGTAGTCAATAGAGATATCGGTCCACGGGCGGACTAGTAGTTCTAGTAGTTTTAGGAAACCGGGCGGTGCTAAGCGTGGGGTCTTTATACGGAAGTAAAGAGCGCAGTCTTTTACAAAGGTAGCCGTGAACTATAAAATACCTGGCCACCAATAGGTTCGATTAAGGAGGTCCAGCGTCTTAACACGGCCCAGGTGGCCCGCAGGACCCAAACTGTGCGTGCGGTATACGACTTCTAGTCGGAGTTCAGGTAAATTAGGGACAAATACTCAATTCCTATAGTAGATCAGGCCGTCAACAATTAAACATTCGGATTTATTATAGCGGAGTAACTTCCTAATCTGCTTAGGCCAGCGACGTACTTTACGGCCTTCCCGTTCGCATAGCGCAGCCAACATATCCCTAGCGAGTTCATTCTCCTTATAGGCATTCTTAATAAGCTCCTCAAGGGGTTTTTTCTCAGGCTCTAGGTCCATTACTACAATAAAGTCTTCAACGCTCTAGTCTTGGGATTTGCTCAGCAGCTCTTCTAGGATAGCGGGGTCGACTTTTTTTTATGGTAAAACAACGCGGTCTCGGTGTCGTAGACGTTCGTCACCAGCATCAGCAGGTGCTACGCCTGGGAGACGGCTAAGAGCGTCTGGGATCGTGGCTTTAGTGCCGGGCCTATAGATAATAACAAAGTTAAACTAAGAGAGGAACTCAGCCCATCAGACTTGGCGCTGGTTCAGTTATTTTATTGTTATAAAGGTCTAGAGGTTCTTATGGTCCGTAATAATCTCAAACGGTTGCTCAGTTCCTTATAGTTTAGGGCGCCATTCTTCTAGTGCTTTTACAATTGCTAGGAGCTCCTTATTGTATATCTCATAGTTACATTCCGGGGCGGAGTGCTTGGCAGAGAAGAATGCGACTGGCTTAAGTTTACCATCTTCGCCAGCTTAGTAAAGCACTCCTCCTAAAGCCCAGTTCGAGGCGTCTGTCTCTACTACGGTTTTCTTTGTGTAGTCATAGTATGCTAGGACCGGTACTGTAGTAAACGCTATCTTTAGTGTCTAAAAGGCTTGTGCTTAATCAGGGCCCCATAACCAATTGGTACTCTTCTTCAGTAGCCTAGTCATGGGTTCAATAACTACGGAGTAGCTTTAGATAAATCATTGGTAAAAGTTCGCGAAGCTGAGAAATTACTATAGTTCTTTAATTAACGTCGGGTCCTTCCATTCCTGTAAGGCCTGCACCTTCTCAGGGCCCATAGTCATGCCATTAGTCGAGATAATCAAGCCGAGATATTTTGTTTTAGTAGCATAAAACTCAGACTTATTAATGTTAATCTACAGTCCGGCGTTGCCGAGTCTTTGGATAACTTTATTTACATATTTAGTGTGCTTAGTGCGTGTTTTAGAGAAGACAAGGACATCGTTAAGGTAGGCAGTGCAGTAGTCATCAAGGGCGTTATATAAAACATAGTTAATGTAGTTCTGGAACATGGCAGGCGCATTACAGAGACCAAACAGTGTAACTAACATCTCATAGAGTCCGAACCGGGTGATAAATACTATAAGCCACTCGTAACCTTCCGCAATCCAGATCCGGTTAAACGCAGCAATTACGTCGAGCTTAGTAAAGTACTTAGCACCACAGAGTGCATTAAGTGTCTCACAGATTAGTGGCAATAGGTACCAATTCTTAATAGTAACTGTGTTTAGGCCTCAGTAGTCATGGCAGATTCACACGCCACCACCAGGTTTCGCAGCAAGGAGAAGTAGTACGGCAGCTAGTAAGGTTAATTCGCGGATAAAACCCTTATCCAGCATCTCGTCAATCCATTTCTTTACACAACTAAGTTCAGCGGGTAAGAGTGGTCTGTTCTTATAATACAGGGCCTGCTTTCTGGGCATAATCTCAATTTTATGGTCCCATGGTCAGTAAGGGGGCAGCTTATCTGCATTCTTAGGGAGGAAGTGTTCAATATATTCGCGAAACTCTTTTGGTAAGCGTTATAGAATATCTTCGCAGGTTAATCCTGGTTTACCTTTCAGGAATTTCTCGACATCAGTGTCAACTATCTTTCGGCGTAGAAACTCAGGCTTGGTTTTTAGGTTTGTCTTAAGGAAGTTATAAAAATAAGGGGGTAGCGCTTTGCGGGCTTCCTCCATCGTATAGTCGCCTTCCACCAGCCGGCGGAAAGATCTTTCTAATAGGTTTAGTACTTCTATTAGGCCTATAGGCAGCTCTTCAAGCAGCTGTCAGTGTTCTTCTTATTTAACTAGTTCTACCAGCTCCGCCATATAGATCCTCATCACCTTTACGTCTTTTTGTTTACAGAACTGGGTGAAATTAACGGCACAAGTGCATCTAATGTCGTCCAGGTTGGGGCGTATCTGGTTCTCCGGTGCTGCGGCTGGGCTGGCACGGCTCGGTCGGCCCGGGGGGGCGGAAATGAGGCGGCGGCCCTGCACGGTACGCGCAGGAGACAGGTGTGAGGTTGGGCGTTACAGGGGGGAGGTCTCAATTGCTCTGGTTTCGGTCTTAGCTGTAACGTCTTTGGCTGTTATACGTGCGGTCGCATGTGCGTATGGCAAATAACTTAAAGTCGGGTGTCTTATTGGCTGACCTAGGTTAAGCGGGTGTATGCGGGGGACTTATAGTTCTGGCGGTATTTGTTTTCTCAGGGACAGAGCGGTAGTCCAGTCTTCCAGGATCTCCGCTTCGTTTATTGCGTATATTGGGTCACCAGTATCAGGCACCTCTTCTACTGTCAGCTAACGGTATCTAAGCGTTAGCCTTGCGATGCGTCCGCATAGTGCTACTCGGTCACAATCGGGAATGTGCCATGGGAGACAGTTGTAGGCACAGTAATTGGAGTCAAACTTAAGCTCTAGAGCGGGGAAGTCTGCCCTTAGGTTGTGTTTTTTAAGCCAGGGCATTCCAAGAATTACTAGTATAGAGGGTGATAATTTCGTAACGTAGAAAAGCATAGATTCTATATAGTGGCCGATTATCATTTTTGCTGTAAAGTAGTGGGTAATAAAGCTAGATGGGAGTCCGTCAGCAAGGCGGAGTAGTTTTAGGACTAGGAGTCTTTTCGTCATAATATTATGCTTTTTTATAAGCAAGTCTTCGTCTGCAAATACTGGTGCTATACTACCGGTGTCAACGAGGCTTACTGTTTCAATGAAAACTTATAGGAGTGGGTTGCGCAGTAAGAAGAGGTAGGTCTAAATAAGAATGGCATTTCTATTGTTATTTACTGTTCTAAGGTTAAGTAGCAGTTAACTTAAAACAAGGTCTAACTAATCTAGTAGCATAGATCTAATCCTTTCATCCTCCTCCCCGTATGGTTCTAACCCTTGGAGGCAACTTAGTCCAAGGGTTAGCCTTTTAATAACTAACTTATGGGGCTTGGCTAGTAGCTATAGTCTTGGCTGGTGTATCCTAACGTATCGGTCTCCGACGGTGTATATGTGCTAGAGGGTACTTTACCGATAACATAGCCGGTCTCACAATTGGTAGCGACACAGAGCACTTGTCCATAGTTCGCGTATAGGACCATCAGCTGGGGCTGTATTGGGGAAGGCCATCGCGGGGGCGGGTTTCTGTGTCCGAACTCACGTCCTCATCCACAGTTACCGTTTCGGTTGCCATCCCCTCTGCTAAAGAATCCGCCGCAGCTAGGAGGGGGTTGGCGCAGTGGCATCGGGAGGGGATTTGGGTTCATCCTAGGGTTGTAAGCATCTTTCCAGTAGCCAGGTTGACCACATGCCATGCAGAGTCTGTTATCCATGCGGTGTCTTCGGACGTCGTTAGGGAGGCTACTACTACCGCTACCAAATTTAACGGCGTCAAGGTCCATTGGGTCATTCTATGGTACCAGTGCTGAGGTGTTGTTATTAGGTAATATAGGTCAATAGCCGCCAGCGGTACTTAGCTTAGCGGTATTCAGCTTTATATGGTGGGCATAGTTCTATAGGTTATAAGCAAACACGTCCATCTGCTCACTCCAGCCTTTATAGTCAGCATCGCCGATCTTGCGGCTAAGGGTAAGGGCTAGGTCTTTTATCTTCAGTAAAATATTCTTCTTAAGCAAGTCCACTTTTTATTCCTCAGTCTTGTTTGCTTTAATTATTAACTCATCAAGCTCTGCTTTCCAGGACCAGTAGTTACGCTTACCCTAGCTTAAGGTATCTAACTTATTTTTAGCCGCTTAGGTTATATCAATGGTCTTATAGTGCTTCCTCATGTACACGAGCATAGACTCTCAGTCGGAGAAGGTCCATTTGCTCAAGTCGTTTAGGTATATGCGTAGTATATCAAGGCCATGCTTGACATAATCATAGGCCTTATCTATCAGCATGTCTGACATGTAGAGGATTTCGTCCATTGGAGTCTCAAAGCACTTTGCATCTCTCCGGAAAACGCCTTGGATCTTCATTTCCCATATCTCAAATTTTTCTTGTTTTTCAATTGGTGATCCCTTGCCATCAAACGGGGTTGGATCTTTTGCTTCACGCTTTTTTCTACAGGGCTCAGTTAGAAGAGGGGAGCCAGTAGCTATATTCTTCTCAGCAATGGTCTAGGTAAGTATAGTAATCTAAGAGCTTAGACTTTATATAGTCTTAGTATATGCAAGAGCTTATTGTTCGTTTTATTGTACACGTGGTTCGAGCGTCTTAAGGGAGTTAATTCTGTGCTAAGCTTCTTCAAGTTAAGACTTTATAGTTCGGCCTTCATCATAGACGGCTTGGAGGCCGTTCTCGACGCTAGTTAAAAAGGTTGTACATATGGAAAGGTGCTGGAAGGTTCCTACCACATTAAGGTCCTTAGGGTACTCCGGGCCATTCCTAATTACCCAGGCAATATGGGTGTGGGAGGTATCAAAAAGGCAGGCGAGCGCTTCGCGTAGGTTCGTCAACGGGGTATTATCCATATTATAGTCGCCCATTTCAAGGGATCTAGGTAAGGCAATTAAAATCTATAAGGCTGGCTGTAATGCTGAGATTGTCTATAACTGTACTAAGATTGTCTAAGATTATACTAAGATTGTCTAGGACTGTGCTGGGGTTGTCTGGGACTGTGGTACGGTATTGTCAGTCGCGCCGGGTCGCGATTACACTGGGAAAACGGAGACAGTATACTTAGGAAGAGGGAAAAAACAAAGGTCGCGACGGGGCGCAATTAGAGATACCATAAACTGTCACAGTGCTGTAATGCAAGTAGGCTAAATAACTACATTGTGGTATGAAGAGGAGAAGAAGATGGAAAGGGGGTATTGTATACAAATAGTAGGGCCAGC
>Ga0307507_10002114_pt1 | contig 42870 bp, 11 predicted proteins | sample 7_EM_MG_FD_207223 | JGI IMG/M metagenome (GOLD analysis project Ga0307507, IMG submission 207223) | Populus trichocarpa ectomycorrhiza microbial communities from riparian zone in the Pacific Northwest, United States - 7_EM | ecosystem: Host-associated > Plants > Roots > Unclassified | place... | reverse complement strand
CTTCTTAAGCAGTGCTGTGGCCGTTCGCTTATACCCGCCTGTTATACTCCTAAGGCAGGCTGTTTAGACCTTTTAGAGTGGTTTAAGGAGTGATTTAGGGGGGCCTTTCTTAGTTTCTCTAGTGGCCCAAATACTAGATCTATACGTCATGGTTAGCCGGACAACTGCTATATATAATAGGCGTGACCTCTAGAAGCATAGACCCTATATAGAATTAACGATCCTGGACATAGCGATATACTATACTTAGCCCTTATAGGCCGCTTACGCCGCATATACGCTCTACCGGAGCTTACTATCTACCTACACTCCTAATACCCTTAGGCCTTGAACCGGTTAACCCCTAAAGCCTTAGATATAGATTATATGCTAAAGATCTGCAGATTAGTTACGTTTTCTTATAAAATAGATTAGCTGGTATTTCTTTAGTAAGAATTGGACTCTATGTCATCTTGCCCATTCTATATAGGTATTGTGGGCTTTCTTTAGTGTTCTACAGTTCTCTGCGGCTGTTGGCCCATATATAATTAGGTTTATATTATCGACAAAGCCTATCCCCTAGGTCGCCCCTTCCTTAAAGGTATTAAGCAGGTTACTTATAAAGAAGAGGAAGAGTATAGGCGATAGAGGTAATTCTTATGGTATTCCTATTACGACTGCAATAGGGGGGCTCTGGTATCTGCTAAAGACTAGTAACGTTTCTTTCTGGCCTATAAATCCTTAAATAAACTAAATAATCTATTCTGGGAAGCCCTTTGCCCTAAGGATATATAGGAGACGCTCATAGGGTATATTATTGTAGGCGCCGCTGATATCTAGGCTAAGCATTAATACTATAAAGTCCTTTCGCATAGCCCATGCAGTTTTAATAGTAGTAGCGAGTAGTGTAAGTGCTAATAGCATTAAGCGATTCTTTCTTGCCCCTATTTGGCTTTGTGGTAGTAGGGCGTGTTCCTCTGCCATATCTACTATGTGGTCCGCTATAACCTTTTCTAAGATCTTACTTAGGGTGTTTTCTAAGGCAATAGGGCGGTAGCTTCCTAGGATTAAGTAGTCTACTTTACCTTCTTTTTATAAGACGACCGTCGTTATGGATCTTCTAAGTCGCGGGTAGTAGCCTATTGCAAAGCATGCTCTAGCTATGTCTGCAAGCCAAGGTGCTATAAGTGGTCCACAGGTCTTTAGGGCTTTATTTAGGATCCTATCTGGTCCTAGTACTATGTTGTTTAAGAGGCGGCTAATAGTTCTGGCCATTTCTTTAGTTGTTATGTCGCTGTCGACCCTTAGGCGAGTCACCGGTGTTTTACCAGTAATATCGCTAAGGTCTGCTAGAGCCGGTTAAGGGAAAAATCTTTTTATAAGGATCTTTGCCTTCTCGTCATTGTTGCTTGTGGCCTATAGTTTGCTTGCTCTTCATAGGGGTAGTAGGTGTGGATCTTTTACTAGGCGTCCCACCTTTTTCTTTACCCATTTCGCTATGGTCCAAAGGCCCTTATTATAGGGGAGACTCAGGTTAGTAGTGTATTTGTTTATAAACCATCTCCAGTTATTCCTTGCTTCTTTTCTTAGGGTATTCTTTAGCTGGTTTCTTGTGTCTTTATATTGTCTCTCGTCCTTAGAATCGTGGCTGCTTATGTATTTCCTCCTTGCTCGTCGTTGGCCGGCTATAAGGGCCGCGCACTATGCGGACCATATGTATCGCGCGTAGGGGCCCGGTTTTAAAACTGGGCAGTGCTCTTCTAGCCCGCTTTTAACTGCTACCTAGATCCTTTCTAGTCTTTAATTAATTTTCTTAGGGGTAGCTAATAAGCCTCGCTTGTTTAGTATTAGGTGGATTTCTTCTAGGTCTTAGAGTTGTTGTTTAATTGTATTAAGGAAGCTATCTATATTAAGCTTCCTTATTGCGTATCTTTTGCCATTTGGTTGCGCCTTGATGTCCAGATCTAGTTGTATCTGGATAGGGATATGGTCTAAGGTAAGTGCCCATTCTTCTTTAGGGGAGCACCTTTTGAGTCTCTGGTATAGGTTTTCGTCCATAATCGTGAGGTCAATTGTACTTTTGGCGGTGCCCCATTGCCATGTAATTGCACCTGGGGGGGTAGCTAGCTTAAGGCCCCCGTTGTCTATAGCTCTTAGTAGGCACTCTGCCTGTCGATCGGCAGCAACATGGATGCCCCTCCACCGTGGGTGGTGGAGGTTCATGTCTCCTAGTAGGATAGACTCCGCGTGTTCAGTTTCTAGCAAGCTTATTACAGATATAATGTTCTCTGTCTATGCTACCCCTTCGACCATAGGGTTATAGACATTAATGATTTGTACTGGTCCCCTGTATGTCTGGATGGTTATAACTGTAAGCTATATATATACTTAGAATAATTAGAGTATACTCTAAAACTATAAAGTACTTATTAGCTCTTGCGGTAAGTATAAAATTATTATCTAAGAGGTAATAGACTATATTATAATACTAGAATATCTAGTAACTAGAAAAGAAGGAATTATACGCTTTATTTATAAACTAGAGCCTTTACTGTCTATAGATGTAAAAAAAAAAACAGTATATAAGGTTATTAAGGAGTATATATTAAAGGTAAGCAATGTATATGCTAAGTATATACTAGATTTATACCTTTTCTAAATTTAATTCTTATTCCATAAAACTGGTAACCCTAAAATTATATAACTATAACTCCTTAAAGAAAATAATAATTAGAAGAATAGAAAAGTATTTTATTAAGTATTTAAATGTAGTGGTATTAGATACTGTAAGTATATCTATTAGGTAAAACCTGAGTAGATAGTTATATAGTTATAAGGTACCGGCGACCCTGGGGCGATCTAGGGGTAACTCGCCCATGAGGCACGTGCGCTGTATATGCCTAGGGAAAACCCTTCCCACCTTGTATATAGACTCCTCCTTTTCCCTAAAGGATTTGTCTGTCTATATAATATACTCTATTGTTTTATTATTGGACTCCCTATCCACATTTTTACCTTATATTTAAATCCTTACTAATCCCCTTAGGAGGATAGCCGGTTTAATTTTTCTATAATGCCTCTAAAAAGAAAACCGATACCTGCACCTAATGGTAATACGCTAATAATATAACCGCCAAATGCCTTAGGATCTAGTGTAGATGAAACTACTAGACATATACTAGTAGAATCTAAGCTACCTTTTAAACCTTAAAATGATTAGCCACCTATAAATGCTAGAGACTAGTTTGACTTATATACCTGGGCTTAATAGGAGCTTAATAAGATTACTAGCGTTCTACTAAATACTACTAATATAAAGGAGCTAGATGAGCTGGCTAAGAAAATAGCGAACTTATAGAGTATTATTGATTTAACAAAGCCCTCCCATTGCCTCTCTAGTAAAGAGTATAAGTTATATGGCGAACGCATACGCTGAATAAATCTCAACGCCCTAGTTAAGAAGTTACTACCTAATATTAGCGGTACTACTTAACAGCATTTTAACTGCTGGATTGCCGCAGTTAAGAACTGATTTAAGGTTAATAATGCTGACTATAACTGCGAGCGACGCACGTGCTGGGCTATTAAAGGTCTTATAAAAGAAAAGATAATTGCCTAACTAGTTTATTACTAGTTAGGCACTAAAGATAAAGGTTTTTTACTATAGGATAAGTTTAAGACTATTGTTTAAGACTAGATTAGGAACCCCATAGTAAGACGCTTTAATAACACTACTATATACTATATGGCTGTTATAAAGGAGAACTAGAGGTTTGACGTCTTTCTAGCTTATATATATAGCTTAGAGGACCTCTTCTTATATACCCCTTTTGTTAATTCTAAGTAATAGGTAGACTTTTGGTTTTTATGTTTTCTAGCCTACCTATAAGCAAAGCTCTTCCGCTAGAACTTTACCTAATAGGTAAGAACTACTAAGGACCTCTTTAATAAAATCCGCTGTGTAGAGTAATTGCTTAACACTATGAAGCTCGCGGAAGATCGCGGAAGTAGCAGCGGTAAATTATTACGTATGAAGCGTGGTTGCAGTATAGGCTCTGTAGAGTTAGGTTTAGGGAATAGAACCTAAAAAGGGTAACGCTTTTTGAAGCAAGCTCCAGGGGAGACTACTTAAAAGCTAGATGGCCTAGAGAACCCCTTAGATGCTAGTAGTATGCATATGAGTTAAAAGAGAACCGTAGGTAGCTACTATAAAGAATACTGGAAGCAAGCTAGTAAGGATAAGTTAGGCCAACCTTTGGAAAACCTAAAGCCCTAGTAGCATATCTCTTTTAACTATAACTAGGGCCTAATATAGAGGGAGAGAAGAAACGCATTATAGTATATACTGTAATAGATATGCCCTAGGGTAAAGTCCGCCTATATTGCTTATATAATAATAGGTGCTAAATTAACCTTATTAACTAAAATATTGTCTATAGGTTTAACCTGCCTGTAAGCCATGTACTATATTTATATAAACCTATTGCATATTTCCTTAATAGCAACTAGATAATAATCTAGGATACTTATAATCTGATGGTTACCACTAGCGACTCCTAGGGTACCCCTTGCACTATTAGCCCCTAGACCTTTTAGGGTAGCTTATTTAATAGTTATAATATAGTTCTTGGATGGGATTGGCTTGTAGAAGCAGATTTATTAATTAGCTTCCGTTCTAGATAATTTGTCTAGGGTACTTTAGACCCTAGATACCTCTAGATAGTTACCCTTAATGCGCTCCTAGCAGATATTAAGGCTAGCGAAATAGTCTATTTGCTATAGCTAGAAGACTCCTTTTTTATGCCAGTTATAAATATAATAGAGGACCTGTTGTTACTGGCAGTGAGTACCTATGTAGACCCTTCAGATATAGAGATACTAATTGTAAATATAATAGAGGACCTGTTATTACTGGCAGTAAGTACCTATAGAGACCCTCTAGTGCTAGCACAGATTACCTTAACTTAGGGGGGAGGTAATTAAAACCCTGAAATTATTAAGTATACTGCAGCAGAGCTGTATATACTCTTAGTGTAAGTATACCTATAAAACGCATATTGGCCGTATCCTTCTCTTTACTGGCTCCTAGAAGTATACTATTATATAATAGTTGCCTTAACCTCTGCGGACCCTAGCCTACTAGATATATATAAAGAGGAGATTAATGTCTTCTCTAATAAGCTAGCAAGTATACTACCTTAGAACTCTAAGTATGACTATATAATTGACTTAGAAGAAGGTAAGACGCCACTGTAAATGCCCCTCTATAACCTCTTGCAAAAAGAGTTGTAGATCTTATAAAAGTACCTAGATAGTGCTCTTAAGAAGGGCTGGATTAGGCCTAGTAAGTCGCCTGCTAGAGCGCCCATCCTCTTTATACTAAAAGTAGAAGGTATAATGCGGCTATATATTGACTATAGACGCCTAAATAAGATTATAATTAAAAACTGGTACCCCCTACTGCTGGTTAGCGAACTCTTTAATAGGCTTAGCTATATAAAGATATTTATAAAGCTAGATCTTTATAATGCGTATTATAGGATTTATATTAAAAAGGGAGATGAATGGAAGACTGTATTTAAGACACGCTATAGTTACTTTAAGTACCTAGTAATGCCCTTTAGTCTTGCTAACGCCCCTATAACTTTCTAGAGTTATATTTATAAAGCTCTAGGAACCCTAGTAGATACCATCTATATAGTTTACCTAGATAATATTCTTATCTACTTAAATAATGAGGATAAGTATATTAAGTATATTAAGCAGGTACTGTAACAGCTCCGCGCTTAGGGCCTATACGCTAAACTATTTAAAATATATCTTTTATATTAAGAATGTTGAGTTTCTAGGCTTTATTATTACCCCTAGGGGTATTATAATAGACTCTACCTATGTAAAAGCTATTGAGGAATGGCCTAAGCCTAAGTCCTATAGGGATATTTAGGGTTTTCTTGGCTTCGCCAACTTCTATAGGTAATTTATCTGGAACTACTTAAATACCGTATACCCCCTATACGCATATCTTATATAGGTGTATTATGACCTAATATTAGATAGGGAGAAGAAGTAGAAGCGCAAGTTAAAAGGGCCTACTAAATAGTATTAACCTTGGTCCTGGCCTAATAATGCTTAGTAGGCGTTCCGCAAGCTACGCGCTGCGTTTATATAGGCTCCTCTACTTTGCCACTTTGACCCTAATCTACCCCTAATAGTAATTACTAACGCTTCTAACTATGCCTATGGTGGTATACTTCTGCAGCCTTTAGGGTAGAGAGATTAACTCTACTAGTACCTAATTGCTTATTACAGTTAGAAGCTTACTGGCCTAGAAGTATAGTATAATATATATAATAAAGAACTGCTCGCTATAGTATAATGCTTTAAGATATGGCGCTATTACCTTAAATACGCCGCGTATATGACGCGCGTGCTCTGTAATTATAATAATCTTAGGTACTTTATAACTACTAAGAGCTTATCTACTTGCTAGGCCTGGTACGCTAAGGAACTAGCTAAGTTTAATTTTAAGATTGAATATAAGCCAGGCAAAGTAAATCCTGCTAATGTACTATCCTGGCGCCTAGATTATGCTAAAGGCTTTAAAGATAGCAGTAAGAGGATAGTCCTTAATGCTATGCTGCCTATATTGCAGCAAAAGTTACGGATTATGGGCCTTATGGGCGGCCCTAGTGCTACTATACTATACTAGCAAGTAGTATGCGTGCAGTATATGAGTGACTCTTATAAACTTGGCGCTAGCGGACTAGAGCGTCCTATTATTCTCTTTAAGATTACTTTAACTAGCCTGATGGCGCTTAACCCTAGGGAAGACCCCTTGGCCTAGGCTATAGTCTCCTATAATGACCTGGTGAGTTACCTATGTATTATATGTTACTTTGCTAGTACTGACTTTATGTAAAGTCTTGTGCTATAGTAAGAGGTAGTAGTAGCTACCTTAGCTAAAACGGTGTTTATAGAACACCCCCCTAAGTTACTAGTTGATTTTATTTATAAAGTATAAAAAAGGAACGCCTTTATATGCTCTATATATAATTAGTTAACTTAGGGGTAAGTCCCTATTAGTAATAAGGACTATACCCTTAATAATTAAGGACTCCTAAGGTAAAATAACAAGGTCTGGGTGCTAAATTGTATACTATTATAATAGGAGATCCTTAAGCGGAATTATAATAATCCTATAGGCGGCTACTATAGTTTTAACTATACCTTTAAGGTAATTATATGGAAGTATACTTGGAATGGCCTTACCTAGGACCTCTGCAAATACTTAGATAACTATAATACCTGTTAACGCTTTAAATCGCGCCGCTATAAACCCTATAGTAAGCTGTAGCCCTTTTAGGTCCCCACTAGAGCCTAGTAACATTATTTACTTAACATTATTATAGATTTCCCAGAGTCTAAGACTCCTGATGGTATAGAGTATAACTCCATCCTTATTCTTATAGACCGTTTTATAAAGCTAGTACACTACTATTTAGTGCGTAAAATAATTAATACTATGTAACTTACAGAACTCTTATTTAGAGTTTTTGTGTAAATAGGGCCTTTAGATAATATTATCTCTAATAGGGGTAGTATATTTATAAGCGAGTACTGGAGCACTATGTGCTACTATCTCTATATTTAATATAAACTTAGCACTGTATTCTACCTGTAGATAGATAGTTAGATAAAGCGTTAGAACTAGGAGCTTAAGGTATACCTGCGTATATTTATAAACTGGGAATAGTCTAATTAGGCCTCCCTACTTAAAGAAGCAGCCTTTGCCTATAACTCTAAGGTCTATACTATAACAAAGCGTTCCCCTATTAAGCTTGCCTATGGCTAGCTACTAAATGTCTTAGATGGAGTCCTAGATAGCGTCTAAGATGCCTAGTAAGGTAGGGAGGGGTCTAAGTTAATAAATGTCCAACTTATAGAGATGTATTTATAATGCCTGCGCCTTATACGTAAGGTAGCGGCGGCGTTGATAATACATGCCTAAAAGCTTTAGGTAAAATACTATAATTGTTACCATCTGGCTAAGCACTTTACTATTAGTAAACGAGTCCTACTCTCCTCTAAAAATATCTATATAAAACGTCCCTATAAGAGGCTTGACTGCAAGTTTATAGGACTGTTTTAGATCTTAGAGCGCGTAGGGTAGTAAGTATATAAGCTAGAGTTCCCACCTGCTATAGCATGGCTCCACCTAGTCTTCTATGTCTCCCTACTAGAGCCTTATAGGTTATGCCTTGGGTTTTAACCCCTAGTAGTGAAAGAGCTTAAGGAAGGCAGCTAGGAAGTAGAAGTAATAGTTGCCTACTAGGATTGTGCTGGATAACCGCAGTACCTTATTAAATGGCTAGGATGGCCGAATAAGTATAGTGAATAGAAATACAAGATAGAACTTGAAAATTGTTAATAACTACTGGATGAGTACCGCAAGTGGGATACTTTAGCTTTGTAGCTGAAGTGTAGGTAAAAAGTAAGCGCTGCTGGTGAAATATAACCTGTATAAAAGTAAAGTAGAGGATGTCCTAAGGGATTAAAGAATAAGTTAATGCTTGTAGTAAGAACTGTGGTATATATATGGGTGAAGTGTAATTTATTAATATCCTATATAAGCCATACTTTAATGTAACCTGGTTGTGCTGGTAAATTACAGGTGACTTATAGGTGAGGCTATAGCGACGCTAATAATAAAACTTAATTTAGAAAGTACCCTTTCTAGACCTAGTCTATTACTCTATGCTAGCTTAGTAGATTGTTTATGTTAGGGAATAGGCCTGCTTTAACTAGGGTCTACTTAACTAGGGTTTAAGACCTTCTAGTAACTTGCTGGCAGCAACCTGTACTAATAACTTATACTATTCCATGTATATACTATATAGATAATACATAAGGCTAAAGTAGGATTAGTGGCGGATTTAATAGGTATATAGCCTTACTGTCTATAAATCTAGCTATATATAAGTAACCTATAACCTATCCGTAAAGTATATATGGTGCTATGCTAGTATAGCGTAAGGCTAAAGTAGGGTTAGTGGTGGATTTAATAGGTATATAGCCTTACCGTCTATGAATCTGGCTGTATATAAATAACCTACGACCTACCTATGAGGTACTAGTGACCTACCTATATAAGTAAGCTTTTGGAATATTTCTAATGGTTTACTAAATTTGGGTAATGGTGTTGAGCTCTGCTAGCTCTAAGTGTTAAATAGACTAATTAGGATTTTCTATGCCGGGCATAGAAAATTACTATTGGCTTAGTTAAATGTGGGGAAGTCTTGGTAAGGCAAATCTAACCAATTAGATAACTTTGACTGCTGGTTAAAGTTCCTTAACATCTCTGCGCTATATATGTGTACTACCTGTCTCTCTATGCGCAAAATTAAAACGCTCTTTCCCCTTTAAATTTTTTCCTTATTAAGGTTTTTTATGGGGTTTTATTAAGGCTTAAGTATATAAAGGATTGGGGACAATCCTTTTAAAGGGGGGGGGCATTGTTAGGTAAAACCTAAGTAGATAGTTATATAGCTATAAGGTACTGGCGACCCTAGGGCAACCTAGGGGTAACTTGCCTGTAAGGCATATATACTGCACGTGCCTAGGGAAAACCCTTCCTACCTTGTATATAGACTCCTCCTTTTCCCTAAAGGATTTGTCTGTCTATATAATATACCCTATTGTTCTATTATTGGACTCTCTATCTATATCCTTACCTTATATATTTATAAGGATATCTTCCGTATATACCCCGTATATAATAGGGTTAAGCTTAAATTAATTAATAACTTATAAAAATATAGTAGTTGTCTATACTAGGTAGTAAAGATTAATAAAAAGCTTAAGTAAAGTATAGAGAGGTAAGTATTGTTTATATATATTAAGTATATACTTATAATATATAGCTATTACTACGGTATTCTATAATTATAGTAATAATGTTGTGACGGCGCTGGGGCGCGTCACCTAGTCAGGGGTTCGCTTAGGACTTGGCATGTGTATATGGACGTGGCCTCACCACCTTCTCTTGCTCCTCAGCTTAATATCTTCGTAATACAGCATTCGTTCGCTTCATCTTGGAAGCATTTGTTCAAGTCTTCGTTAAGACATTTGTTCAATGGTTCGAGCCGTCACAAATGTATATATTCTAATATATAAGAACGTGTATATAGTAAAAGCAGACTAATAATGTTTTTTTAGTATAGAGTATATATATATCTAGCATATGCATAATATATGCTAACTATATATAGATTAAATTTATTGGTTGTTCTAGTAGTAGTAATACTAAACTATAGTATACTGCTTAGCCTTTATTACTAATAACTGCTAAGGTAGATATTTAATACCTTTGTCTACTTATTAAATATAAAGTTTAGGAACTTAAACAAGAATATACCTATATTAAATATTCCACATTAAAATAAAAATATTGCGGTAAGTAATATATCCTATATATATAATATATATGCTAACCTTATATAGGGTTTAACTACCTATAAGGCTAAGGTAGAGTAATAAGCTAAACATATAGTATATAGTTAGATTATTATATCCCTATTAATATGGTATGGTATCCTTATATTTACCTTATTACACGGAATTCTTATATATATTATCCACTATACCTAACAAAATTACTAATTAATATTGCTAATAATATAGTTAAAGTAATAAGGTAGGTAGAAGTCCTTAGTCTTATTATATATATGCCCTATATATATATAGTATATACAAATAAAACTACTTATAATAGTATAGGTTAATTTATCCTATTACCGCAGTACTATACTTTATATAAAGAGTATAGGACAGAAACACTATATGTAGTATATAGTAGTCTTAATATTAAGAATTAAATTACTATTTTAATTTAAAAGGAGAGAATGCTATAATTCCTAAAGAGGATAGTATATATAGGTAAGTATATATTAAATATATGCTGGGTATATACAGAACCTAAGCAAACTAGGTATACTATATAAATTCTTTATTAATTAACATAAAGAGAATACTAAGTAATAGATTTAGGCAATTTATAACTTTAATAATAAGCATTTTCTTATTATATACTATATATATACACAAGCTGAAGTATTCTAATATATAATATATATTAAAATAAACCTATTATTTAAAATAGTTTAAGGTAAAACAAATATTTTTTTAATTATAGGGTGGGACGAAAATTCTAAATATATATACACCCTATGCTATATATATGCCATATATAAACTAATACCAATAACAGGAATTAAAGTGTAGGTATATACCTTTCTTAATTTAGAAACACGTACTATGTATATAAAGATGTTTTAGCTAGTATTTAAGGTTTTAGGTAATGCTGCCCGATTATTTATATAATTTATATATATCTATAGAACCGGACTTTATATGGCTATAGTTAATATATATAAGAAATAAGCTGGCGGTAAGTGTACGCTTAGTATATACCTGGCATATACTTATAATATATAGGCTTTAGAGACTACCTATATATAATTAACCCGTTTTGTAAATAGGACAAACACCTTTAGTATATACTTATATTCTGTCTAGTATATATTAAACAAAACTTTATAAAGCGATTTTTAACTTATAAAGCAAGATATATTATAGAGCAGATATAGGAAGTAGAGACAGAGCAGACACTAATTGTGTATATATAAAGTATATACACGCTATATATAGAGAAATTATAGTAACTTAAAGCGGATAGTAGTACAGCTATAGAAACAATATATATATATGCGCTGTAAATACATAGTATATGCTAAGCCTAAGGAGCGCAGAAATAGTGGAAAGTAGCTAAGCGGTAAGCTAAAAATTCTAGGCTAAATCTTCCCTAGAATCCTTAGAACCTATTTAATACCCCTAAGCCTACTATATTTAATAGGCAGATTATATTACAGATAAATATAGCAGATAATAATATTATATTAGTATTAGATATATCGCGTATATTTACCGTATATATAGTAAATATGCCACTACTACTATCTTAAAGTTAAACACCCCAGACTATAGGTAAGAGGTATAGGTCTTATTTATTTATAGAAGAGCTAGAAAAGAAAGTATATATACTATATATAAAAAATATAGAGTAATAAATTAATAAATTAAAATAGGCTAAGGAGGTATATAATAAAGTAAAGGAACTAGCAGAGCTTAAAAAGTGGGCGTAGGAGTATAGTGTTAGTATATAGGGCGTATATACACGGTATATACATAGCAAATGTTATATAGAGTCCTGTTATTATAAATAAAAAATTAATTAATGGCCCTATCGCCCTATATTAGGTATATACCTAGCCTATCCGCTAAGCAACTTTACTAAAACTCTAACTATATATAGTATACAGGCCTAATATATGCTAGGACTTAAAGTTTAAGATTAGTATCCTGTGTTATATAGGAGAGGTAGGTTAATTAGTAGGTCCCTTCTATAGCTTATATAGAGTATAAGCATAATATATATAATGGAAGGAACCAAACTTACTAGAGCTTTTACCCCTACTATAACGGCCTATTATCCTTTTACTTATTAGTGCTAAATATTAGCTATATATATATAGGGAATGTGTAAGGTAAGCCTACCTATTTAGTAGCAGGTGGATAGTAAGGGGGACTCCTTATAGTTACCTAATGGGGTTAGGCTGTGCTGTATATATAGTTAGCGTATGCTAAATATATATAGGTAAAATATTAACCTTACGTTTTAAGCTAGTAGAGGGAGTAGATAGGCTAACGCGCTATTTCTCTTTTATTAGTATACACCTAGTATAAGTATATATTAATCTATGGTTAGTAGAAGACATTGGGGGTTTATATATATAAAGTATATATGTGTATAAGCTAGTAGTATAACTAAGTAGTAGTTTTAGTAATATATATATAGGGCCTATGTAAAGTTAGACTTTACTAGTCTTCTAGATATATATATAGGGCCTATGTAAAGTTAGACTTTACTAGTCTTCTAGATATAGAGATAAGTGTTTATTTCTAAATTGGGTAGTAGTCCTAGTGGTAGCCATACTTATTTCTCCTATACGCTACCCTTAGGCCTATAAGTACCCTTAGGTCTAAAATTAAACTTAGGGGGAATAAGTATATAGATAGATAAATAGATAGATAGATATATTAGGGTATGGCGCGTATATATAGAAGTGAAACTAGTGCTCTTACCTTGTGATAGAATTGCCTACTAAATTAGGTGGTAAACTTTTGGTCCTGGGCACTGTATCTAGTTAGCTTATATTAGATATATACTAGGTATAGGGTAAGTATACGCAATTAAGGTATAGGTGTCTATATACTCCGGAATTCTTAACCCTAAAGGGCCACGGCTATATATAGTGTTAGTACTGTATATATATTATATATATATAACCTACCTAGGCTTATATAGGTATCTAGCATCCTACTAGCCACTAAAGAGAATAAAACGCTTTAGAGTACTATATTGTATTAGCGTTGTATATATATAGCATATACTAGGCATATACTTCTCCCCTATAATTAACTCCGCAGCAGACATATTAGTAGTAGGTAGGTTAGTTACTGTATATAGTAAGTATATACCTCTAGTAAACTATATAGTAATATATATGGGCACTGCTGTGCTTGTTACGGATATGGCGGCGGTACTATAACTATATTAGTTAGAGACGCAGATACTGTATATATATAGAACATATGCTTAGCTGGGCCGTAAAGACTTAGCCGCATATCTGCGTGCCGTTCACTATAATGTTATAGCTATGTTTATTGTTAGTATATGCTATATATAAGGTATAGATATACGACCTATACTATAGAGTTAACGGCAAATAGAGCGGAGGCTGGGTTGAGTGGGTCTAGTTTATACTTAGTATATATATACTCTTTATGTGGAGCCTTTCTGGTACCTACTTATATTATCCTAGACTGTTACAGCTAGAGCTGTATAATATTAGTATATGCTATGGATATACGGCGCTAGATTTACATACGCCTTCTACTAGCAGCTGCTACGGCGGCGTGTGCTTTATATACTATAAGCATATACCTTATATGCGCATTCTCTAAAACTAACCTAGTGTTACCTAGTTAGGGTTAGGATTAGGGATTAGGCCAATACTTCTATTAGTATATACTTCTTATGGGTATATATAAAGCATATACTTACTATAGTAGAAGCTAAAGCTGCTAGGGTTAGTAGCACTGACAACCTACAGATTATTAAAGTCTATAATTATAAGGTTGCTTATAGTGAGCGTAGGCATGGTGTATATAAGTATAAATATAGGGGTTAATTTTAACCTAATCCTATGTTAGTATATGCAACGCTTATATATAGGCTATATTATATATACCTATAGTGTACACTATAGTGTTATAGAGAAGTTATTATATAACTGCTATTATGGATATGCGACGCGTATGCATAGACTATATTTTAATAACTTAACTCGCGTATTTTATACTAAAGCCGGTAGGATGTATATGCGGGGCATATACACCTTAAGCTTTATATTATATTCTTTATTTATTAAATACTTTAAATTTATTTACAATTTAAAAAAATTTGTATACGCGCTATATATATACAGACTTAGTATAGTCTAAAGCTAAGCGTGGTCTGAAAGCTAGTTTGCAAGTTTGGACTATATTAAACCTTTAGACCACGCTAAGTTTTTTACGGACCACGCTAAGCTGTAAGCCCTTTACCCAACTAGCTATATCGGAACCTTAATTGCATTTTATCACCACAACTTATTTTTCCCTAAGATTGGATAAGCTACTTCTTATTATAGCTAAAAGTAGCTCACCTAATCTTAGGGAGAAATAAGTTGTAACGTGGTATATGGGGTTTTACTTAAGCTAGTAAACCGCCTCCCTTTTTAGGCTAGCAGATTTCCTAAAGTAGAACACTACCGCCTCTAAGCTTTAAATATTAACTTTTTAACATACTTTTCCACCATAAAATCTATTACTAAATAATAGCTATGCCTTTTAATCCTTATATACTAAATATAGAAGACCGTCTATAAGCTGCTTTAATGGCCTAGTAAACTAGCGGCCTTTATTATAACCTAGAAGCTTATATAAATGCCTATAAAGTTACTCCCTCTACTTTTTAAAGACGCCTCTAAGGTAAGCACTAGCCTTAGTAAGTTGCTAATATTAACTAATATTATATTATATTAGTTAGTAAAGTGGCAATTATTTAACACTATATATATCTTATTAATACTAGATTTCTATATTAAATCTATATAATCCAGACAATAGTTACTATTATCCTCTACTATAAAAACTCCTACCTTCCTTAATACTATAAGATTTAATTACTAGGTAAGAACTAGGTTAGTTACTTCCTAAAATAATATAATAAGCTATTACTAATAACAGTCCCGCCTTTATTAGAAAGTTCTTTACTAACTACTCTAATACTAAAACCTAGTATAATATTAAAGATAATAATATTTGGAATATAGACGAGACTAGCATCTTAATAAGCTATATATACAGCACTAAGGTAGTAATATTGCGAGGTAGGGCCACTAATTTTAAGACAGTTAATAGCTTTAGGGAATAGGTCTTATAGATTAATTATATAGGTATAGGGGGGACAACTATACTACCTTTTATTGTCTTTAAAGGCTATATACATACTAAGGGAATATAGGAGAAAGCTCGCGAAGCTCTTAGTAACTATTTAATTAGCATTAGTAAGAATGGCTAGTTAAATTAGGAAATTAGACTAAAGTAGCTAAAGCACTTTAAGTACTATACCTAGCAAACTAAGGTATAGAAGAGAGTAGTAGCAAAGGCAGTAAAAGAAGGGGAAAATAGTATATTAATTAGCTATTAACTATTGGTAATAAATGGCTATAGAAGCTATATTAATATTAATTTTATTAAATACTACTAGAACTATAAGATTATACCTATATACCTACCTCCGTATTTAATACACCTACTTTAGCTAGTAGACCTTATTATATTTTCAGTTTTTAAACATATATACTCTACTAAAGTTAATAAATACATAGCTTATAGTATTACTGGTATAAATAAAGGCTATTTTATAAAGATTCTTAGTAAGATTTGGTCGTAAATTTATACTAAAGCTTTAATAAAAAGCGCCTTAAAGGCAGCAGGCCTTCTCCTCTATAACCTAAATTAACCCCTTATATACTACTCTACTTAGCTATCTACTCTACCTTACCCAGCTAAGGCGACAATTCTATTGTTACCTCTATATCCTCTTCCTTCTAATAGCGCCTATACTAGATCTTATTACTAGCAAATAATTCTTTATTTAAAAATGTAACGGGACTAGCCTAGTTATAGTAGGAATGTCTTGGTGAAACACTTAACAGATAAATTCCAACGCTTTAATTAAATTCTGCTAAATTCCGCTAACTTAATTAATTTCCACCAGTCTCCACCAAATTCCACTAATATAATAGAATTTGGTTAAAACCTATTAAAATCCGCGTGGGCTTGTGCCCACGTATCTGCTGCTAAGACTATAAATATTTAGTTATAAGTTTCCTATATTCCTTTCTCTTCTTTACGCAACGTCTTATACTCTGCAAGAGCTATATACTCTTAGATTTAGATAGAATTTATATTATTCCTTTAAATCTTCCCTAAAGCCTCTTCGCGCCCTTATATTACGTTGCGTCAAAACAACTACTATTAAAATGGCAAATAAACCTAAATCCCTTTTAATAACCATAAGTATTATAACCCTAGTTAGGAAACAGTTAACTATAATGCAACAATTCTTTATAGATGCCTTAGCTTAGTAGCGGGCTGCACTGGAAGCCTAGCACTAGCAATTAATAGAAGCACTCCATAAAGAACTCCGCAATGTTAAGGCATTTACGTTACAGACCCTAATAGTAACACCTATAAATAAAATTAAAATAATAGTACCTAAACCTAACGCGTTAAATGCGAACACCAAACTAGTAATAGTAGCTTAACCTATACCTATAGTAAACCTAGTACCTACTATAAAATCCAAAAAGCTCCCTAATCCTCTAATATTTAATAGAAACCAAAATAACCTACATCCCTTTATAACTAAGCTCTGTCTTAAACTCTTAATAAACTATAATTAATACCCCACTAAGGCTAGCAAGGTTAGCTATGGAATGTCTTATTTAAGCAAAAACACTGAATAAACCATAGATCCATTCTTCCGCAATAGTACTTTCGTTAATTTTAAAACCTTTGTCTCTCTACTAGAACGAATATATAATGACGCCAGCTATAAACACACAGCTATTACCAAACTTAAAAACCTACAATAACGGAACCGAGACTTCACTAGCTTCTTTTTGGAATTTTTAGGCCTTATTAGCAAACTAGATTGGAATAAAGCCGCTAGAGTTACTACCCTTTAATAAGCTATTTTGGATAAGATTAGAGCCTAGTTAGTAGGTAAAGAACTGCTAAAAAACCTGTCCAAATTTGCTATAATATATTAACAAATTAACAAAGACCTTTAATATAACAAATAGACTTATTCTCTAAAGTCAACCATACCTTGCGTTTAAAACTCCTTAAAACCAGTATATGCTCTAAGGCGCGATCCTTCTCTAAGACCCAAAAGCCTTATATACAACCCTATGGACCTTAATGCCACCCAATCTTATGCACCCTTAGGAACTAACGAACAAAAAACACAAGCCATAAATAAAGAATGTTTTAGATGCAGTAAAAAAGGATATATTTAAAAACATTGCTAAACTTACCCTTTTAAAAAAATCTGCTGTAGTTCCTTTTAATTCTTAAGTTATACCCAATCCTTAAATTATACCCGTTCTTTAAGCCGTACTTATTCCTTAAATTATACCTACGCTATAAATCATACTCGGATATTACGAAGCACCTCACCTTTAGTTAACTTGGAAAACAAATCATCCTAGGGCTAAGTCGCGCCTTAGGATAAAAAGTGGAAGAGTATAAGTGTCTAGGCTCTTCTAGCGCTAATACATAACACAACTCCCTTAATATACTTAGCAAAGTTCAAATACTTGGAAAATAAAAGGAAGTACAAATCCTTATAGACAGCGGAGCCACTAGCATAGGCTTTATTAATACAAACTATATAAAAACTTAACGCCTGAATTTAAAGAAACTTGATAAGCCCTAAGGCCTATAAGGCTTTAATAGCAAACCCTTAATATATAGCAAAATAACGCATTACGCTCTTGTAAAATTGCGGATAGGTAAATACCTTAAATGCATTTCCCTATTTATAACACCCTTAAAGCACTATAAGATAATACTTAGACACGGATAGCTGAAACGACACAACCCTTTAATTAGCTAGGTTAAAGAAACACTAAAGTTCCGTATAACCTACTGCCGAAGTCATTACTTAAAAAACCATTTGCCCTATAAATATGCATATAACTATTCAAATTTAATATAATATAAATTACCCTTACTATAAACCTTGAGCTAATATAATAAATCTATAAATACTAATTATAGTAAAGAATGTAAAGATATTATATTAAACCCTCTTAAAATCCGTATAATATAGGCCGCGCCTTTTATCTTGTTAGCAAAAAGACAAAATTATAAAATCTTTACTATGACCATAGAAGACATTAAGAAAGCACTAGAACCGAAACAGTATCCTAATCCTCAACCTTTTATACCTAAAGAGTACTATAACCTAATTAACAAGTTTAAAAAACGATTTGTAGACTAACTAGCCCCGCACCAAGAGAAGCATGATTTTAAGATAGAACTTAAGCCTGGCATAACACTAAAGTTCGGTCCGCTATACGGCATGTTATAAGAAGAACTACTTATAATACGATAATACCTTAACAAGCATCTAGAAAAAGAATTTATTCGCCCTAGTTAATCTCCATTTGCCTTACCTATGCTATTCATTAAAAAGCTAGGAGGAGGCTTAAGATTCTATATTAATTATTAAGCTCTAAACATAATTATAATTTAAAACCAATATCCAATTCCCTTAATTTAAGAGACGCTTAACTAATTAGTAAAGGCACAGTACTTTACAAAGCTTAATATAATCGCTGCCTTTAATAAAATTCGTATATATAAGGGAGACAAGAAGTATATAGCCTTTTATATATAATAGGGACTCTTTAAATACCTAGTAATACTATTTGGCGTAAAGAACGGTCCTAGTACGTTTTAGCAATATATTAATAACACGCTTCGTGAATTCCTTAATATATTTATTACCGTGTATATTAATAATATCTTAATCTACTCGTCCTCGCTTTTTAAATATTAAAAATATATTAGAATGGTCCTTAAATGCTTATAAGACGCGGGCTTATAATGCGATATTAAGAAATGCAAGTTCCACGCGTCCAAGGTTATATACTTAGGCTTAATTATATCCTATAACGGAATCAAAATAGACCCTAAAAAAGTCGCTGCGATTATGAACTAAAAAAGCCCTAGCAATATATAGGATATTTAAGGATTTCTAGAATTCGCAAATTTCTATTAACAATTTATTAACTGTCGGTATCACCCGGGGGGGTACTGCAATTGCAATATAAGGTAACTGGTTCTTGGTTTATTCGTGTCTTCTTTTCGCAGAGGATCGTAAGGATCGCGGTGCCTAAATAGGGGGGGGCTAAGGTCGGGCTATCTATCGGGCCGTAGGTAGTCAGGTGACCTACGCTACGCCATACGGCCCCTGCCGCATACGCTTTACGCGTAACGTTATTTACAACCTCTACTCGTACAGACATTAACCACTTCTTAGAAGTTGCTTAGCCGTTAGTAAACCTAACAAAGAAAAATATAAAATTTAAATGGACTGCTAGATACAAACGAGCTTTTAATAACTTAAAATATCGCTTTATAACTACTCTAATCCTCGCTTACTTCAACCCTAACCTTAAATATATTATTGAAACGGACTCGTCAGATCATGCACTAGGGGGAGTGTTATCGCAATATAATAAGAATGGCGAACTACGTCTAGTAGCCTTTCTCTTCCGGAAACTCGCCCCTGCCAAATTAAACTATGAGATATACAATAAGGAACTACTTATGATCGTTAGATGCTTTAAACAATAGCGTCCTAAGCTAAAAGGATTATTATTTCCAATACGCGTATTAACGGACTATAAAAACCTATAATACTTTATAACTATAAAATAATTAACACAGCGCCAAATTCGTTAGGCCGAATACCTCTTATAATTTAACTTTAAGATTATATATTAACCAGGCAAACTTAATCAAAAGCCTAACACATTAATATAACAATTATAGGACTTACCTGCGAACGCCTTAAATAAACGGATTATAAATTAATTACAGATCTTACTGCCCCCTAAACATTTTAAAAAACTACATCCTATATTTCTAGATATGGAACTTAATAGGAATAAATCAGAAGTCAATAAATAGGAAATAGAAATTAATAAGCTAATAAAATACAAATATAAGAACAATATATAAATGGTAGATATAATAAAGGCAATCCAAACTAGAAAACAACAGTATAAGAATATTACACTCGCTAAATGCGAAATTCAAAACAATCAATTATACTATTAATAGAAGATGGTAGTTCCGAATTCCAAACCTTTACAATTTAAGATACTTAAATTTGTACACAACTCCCCTATAGTAGGACATCCTGGCTATGCAAAGACCTATAAGATTGTTTAATAAGTATATTACTAGCCTATAATACACGACTACGTATAGAAATACGTTTAAGCATGCAGGATATATATGTATGGAAAAACCTCTCATATAAAGAAGTAAGGAGTACTTTAACCACTACTAATCCCAATACAAAGATGGCGTAATATCTTAATTAACTTTATAGTTAACTTGCCTAGTAGTAATAGGTTCACAAATATTATGGTAGTAGTTAACCATCTTATAAAAATACAATATATAATTCCTATAGACTTAATTAATGCAATATTAGTAGCCGAATATTTTATTAAGCACGTCTTTAAGCTACATAGACTTCCTAACACAATAATATCCAACTACGGAAGCCAGTTCGTTTTAGACTTCTAGTAAGCTCTATATAAACAATTAAGCATTTAAATATAACTCTTAACTGCGTTTTATCCAGAGGCAGATAGTTAAACGGAAATTGCGAACGCAATTATAGAATAATACTTATAAATATACTACTCCTACCTGCAAGACAACTAGGAAAAATGGCTACCTTTAGCTAAGTTTACTACAAATAACACAATAAATATATTAATAGGCGTAACACCGTTCTACACAACCTACGGACAAAACCCTTAACTTGGATTCAAGTCATAACCCAATATTAATATAACAGGACCCACAATTAAACAGATCCAGTTAATTAACGCATACAACTTCACTAATTAAATAAAGCAGTTAACGGAACTGTTACAAAGTGAGTTAATATACACTTAAACGTTATAGGAATGGCATATAAACAAAGAATAAGCTTCCGCATGGGACTTTAAGGAAGGTAATATAGCTTACCTAAGTATACAAAACCTAAAGACTTAACGGCCTTTAAAGAAACTCAATTAGAAGCTCGCGGGCCTATACCAAATTAAGAAGAAACTAAGCCCGTACGCCTATAAGCTTAAACTACTAACTAAAATGAAAATATACCCAACGTTTTACGTAAGCTTGCTGTAACCCTTAAGAGACAATCCTATAACTCGCGAAATTCCGCCGCCACCTCCTATAATTGTTAAGAACGGCAATAATTCGTACTTTATTAACTTAATTAATAATATGCGATAAAAAACACAATCTAAACAATTTAAACTTCTTATTAAGTGGGAAGGATATAAAATATAAACCTAGGAAACCTATAAATAGGTTAAGGCCAACGCGCCTTCCCTAGTAAAAGAATTCTATAAAGACCATCCTTCGCGGCATGCTCTGGCTGAATGGATATAATGTAAAGGCAAATAACTACCACCTAACATAAAGACATAAAACACAATAGCAGGAAACTTAAAATTAAAAAAAACTCAAACCACATTACAACGCTTGTAAGGTAATAAGTTATAAATTCTTAACTAAATTAAATTATTTTGGACCTTCGGCCAAAGGGGGGGGTACTATAATAGGACTAGCCCAGTTACAGTAGGAATGTCTTAGTGAAATACTCAATAGATAAATTCTAACGCTTTAATTAAATTCTACTAAATTCTGCTAAGTTAATTAAATTCTGCCAAATTCCGCCAACTTAATTAATTTCCACCAGTCTCCACCAAATTCTACTAATATAATAAAATTTGGTCGAAACCTATTAAAATCCGCGTAGGCTCGTGCCTACGCGTCTGCTGCCAAGACTACGAATATTTAGTTACAAGTTTCCTATATTCCTTTCTCTTCTTTATATAACGTCTTGTACTCTACAAGAGCTATATACCCTTAGATTTAGATAGAATTTATATTGTTCCTTCAAATCTTCCCCAAAGCCTCTTCGCGCCCTTATAAAAAATAACTCTAAAGGTAATAAATGCCTATATTAACTTGCTAATAAAGCACCTATAATCTCTAGAGGATAATTTTAAGCTACTATAGGTAGAAAATAAGGAGCTGCGGTAGTATACTAGTAAGAGGTAGGTAAGGAAGAAGCAAAGGTAAATAGTACTCTCTAAGAAGTTGGTTCTTATACTAGCGGCAGCTTAAAAACTTACTACTACTAGGGAAGCTGCTATAAGAGCTAAAGAGAATACTAAGATAGCTAGAGATAAGCCATAGAAAAAGCGTTAAATAGTAATTACGCTTAAAAGGGAATAAGTAGAAACTAGAAAAAAAAGCCTAGAGAATTACCGCTAATATAAAAAAGCCATTTACGCTTTATAATAGAGAAGTAGGTAATATAGTAAAGGTAGTAAAGAAGACAAAGAAGGCCTCTAGCGCTACCACCAAGATTACCTACTAGAAGAATACTACTAAGATCCAATTAGCGGCTATTAAAGCAGCTAATTAATAGCAGTTGCATTAATTAACGGCTAAGACGCTTTATATTACAGACCTTATATTAGCAGTAGCATAACTACTAGAAAGAAATATAAGTAAGCTAGTGGCATTAGCGCGGGAGGCGTTAGAACCGATTAAACTATAGAATAAGGGGTAGCTAAGTTATATAACGGATCACGTATTATAACTTAGTACGTAAGTATGTAAGTATATAGATACGCGATATACTAACGTACTAATATACCAATATACCTAGTCATTACTATAGAAAGGAGTTATATATTTAAAAGACTATAGTCTCTACTTAGATAGTTCCTTTCTTTATAGTAAATCTTAGAATATAATTGGAGTTAATCTATTAAGCAACTACTCCACTAGTTATTATTATATTATTAACTTCTTATTTACCTATACACCTAGCCTATTAGCGAGTCTACCGTAGTGTTTTCTATAAGGCTTTATTATATATTTACTACCTAGTTACTATAAAGGGACTTTATAGATAGGGGTCTATAAGGACACGATTGTGGAATAGAATAGATTGGTAAAAGAGACGAATCCTTAAAGAGGTAAGGCCTCTAGGATTGTGGAGACTATATACTACGGGTACATGCTTCTGGTATATAACTAATAACTATCTAAAAGGCGTCTAAAGGTCGTCCTAAGGGCAACCTAAGGTAACCATAATAATATCCCATATATTGCCCCCCCCCCCCCCTTCTTACGGTCGGCCCCTAATTTCTATTACCTTGCGGTAGGGAGATTATAAGGGTTTATCCTAAAAGGGGTTTAGAGAGATATTAAAGAGATATTAGTATACCGCTATATATTATCTATCTATTTAACCCCTACTTTAAACTCCTAAAAAACTTTAATAAGGAAAAAATATAACTAGAGAAAAGATATAAGAATTACTAGAAGACCTATTAGAAGCCTATTAGAAGTATACTAGTAACTACCTAGGCTAATATAGGGATTTTTATGCAACTTTATTTCTAAGACTTTATACCAGTCCATAACTAATTATAAATATTATAGATAATTTAGTATTCTAGTATAGGTCCGTAAAACCTTTTAGTATAGAGTTTAATATATAGAGCCTTGGCTTGCCGTTATCTTTAACTATTAAGATATAATCTATAATCCTTTCTTATAATCCTCTACGTTACTAACGCATTACTTCTATATTTACCCTTAGGCTATTAAATACAGTTAAGGTATTAATTAGTTAGTTAAAGAGACTTATCTCTTAAGATTTAGTGCATATGCTTTCAAATCTAGTAGTTTTATACTATATTTTAGTATAGCTCTACTACCTAGTAAATAGAAGGGATACTTTATAGTAGCGCCTCTAGCTATTATATAGTTATTAAGAACGTCTATAACGTTGTTCTTTATTACTATAGTATTGTTTAGGTATAATTTAACCTATATATGTCTGTAATTAACGTCTTAATTGCCTTCCCTAGCCGCGTAATTAGTTTTTATAAGGAAGTAATAGCCAGACGGCTTATATACGTATTTCCTTCCTTCCAAATTGCGCTATTATAATAGAGTTATATTGGCAAGGTTGCGGCTATTTACCAGAAGGATATTAGAAGGCAAAGTTTAGAGATACTTTGCTTATTAAGATGCTCCTTTTTCTTAATACCTTACTTCCTATTATTAACCTTTATCCAATTTTAGACGTATCCTTAATATATTATTAAGATTTTCCTTTTTTCCATTATTAATTTAATATACCTCTTTATTTTCCTGCTAACTGCTCTTCTAAGCTAATTTCTTAGTATATCCTAGCCCTACTGCTATATATAGAACTTTAACCTTTACTAACCCGCAACTAGTGCTAGTCCTACCTAAATACTTTTACCTATACGTCCTTAAAAGACTAGAAGTCTAATAAGAAGATTTTAGATACTTATAATAAGACCTACTATATAAGGTCTAATACCTTTAGTCCTTATAATTAATACATATATATTAAGAGCGGCAGTTATATTAAGGTAAGCTTTCCTATTCTTAATAAATTTCTATTACTAACTTTAAGCTTTAATAGCCTGGGCCTAAGTGGCGGCGTTCCTTTAATATCCTTAACTACTATATCGCCTGGGCTCTCTCTTATTCTAGCGCTAATACTAAGCGTCTAGATTAAATTTAAGACTATACTATAGCTATCTACACTACCCATAATTCTTAGTAAGCTAGCTAGTAATGTCTAATAAGGGAGTAAGGTTAGTATATTAAGGATAGGGTAAAGGATTGGGGTAATAAGAAGAAGGTTGTTGTTTACTATAAGAAGGAGTTTATATATACGTGTTAAGTTTTAAAGGAGCATAATATAATGCGGTATTAGGTAGGTTACCCTTTAGGTACCTAGCGAATAGGCAACTAATAGTTATTATAGTAAGGTCTTAGTGGTTCCGGATTATATTAGCTAGCCAATATCTCTATTTATTTTAGGCTTAAGCGTATCTTTATTAACTATAAACTGACGCCCTAAGAGCTTTATTAGTATTGGTTTAGACCTAATATTGGTATTAAGCGTTTAAGAATCTCTGCTCTAGCTATACCTTATTATCCTACCCCTATTTTTATGCCTACTTATACACCTATAAAGGGGTCTTATTCCCATTAGCCATCCCTTAAAGGGCCAATAGATACTAACCCTAATCCTAAGGATAAGGTATAGTGGCTTTTTAGATTAGGCATTTAAGATTTATTCTTATATATAGTAGCAATTAAGGGCCTTAATTAGGTGCTTAAAAAGGCCTTAAAAGGCTTTTAGGAAGGGCTTAGGAGCTCTAAAAATAATATTTCTAGTATAAATTAATTAATAAAAATGAAATTCTAGCAAAATGCCCTATTAATTCTATACTATATACGTAAAAAGGCTAAGGACCTATTCTGCCTTAGGCTGTAGCCCTAATCCTTATAGTTTCCAGAGCCTGTCCGTTCTATATCTAATTTGACCTATTTACTCTTTTTATAAGCTTTCTTTATAGGTTATAATAATACTATAGTATTAGAGCACTTTCTATAATTTGCAGATTGCGAACCTTAGTCCTAATATTCTTTTAGAATATCTTTGCAATAATTAAGGTAAACCTCTAGTTCTTATATAGAGTCCTTAGCGGGCTAGCCTAGCTATTTAACTTTATATTAAAGCTTGTTCTTAATAGACTTATAGCATAGTATAGCTTTAACCTTATACCGCTTGCCTACTACCTTAGGGTATTTAATTAGGCCTAAACGGAAGTCCTTTTCTAGCAGTGGTCTATACTATAGCTTTAGTAGGTTTATATAAAACACTAGATATATAGAGGCCATAAATAGGGGTAGCTAGAGACGGTAAGCTAACTTACTAATTTATTTTTTAACTTAGAAGGGACCTAGGTATCTTATATTAAGCTTCTTTAATAATTAATAGGTCTTAATATTTGTTAAGCGTAATAGATATTACGGTACTGGCACATTGCCATCACGTGACCAGAGAATTGTATATAACTTCGAGCGTTGCTTCTATTCCTCCCCTTTCCTTTCTCTAGCTTTAGATCCTTGTTTATAGACAATCCAATTATATAGGCTGGCGCGCCCCTTTTACCATACTCGTGCCTTAATTAACTAAGTTGCTAACATTATCCAAAGCTTATACTACTCTTTCTTCCTAAGAAGGAACTTAAATATATCTATAAGGACATAGAATAGGACCCCAAGGACATCATCAAGACTATAAGGACAGGACAAAACCAAAAGAATATAAATAGAACGCGAAACCTAAGAATAGGACACGTATAGACCAAAATCCCTAGAAAATAAACAAATACTAGAAATTACCCAAAACCCCTACTACTATGCTAAGAAATACAGCAGCTGGCAAAGCCGCTGTAGGACCTATAAATACCTCTAATAGTAAAACAGTCGCCGTCTTAACCCCTTAGGAAGAACTTGTAGCAGCTAATACCAAAATTAAACGGCTTTAAGAGCTGCTTAAAACTAGAGACACCCTAGCACCTAGTAAGGAGTTATTAGACACTTAAAGACTTGCTATGGTCCTTAAGGCCCTAGCCTAACGCATAGCATTAGCATTATTACGGTCTGTAAAGGTTGCGGACCCCCTATTACTTATAGACGGAACTAATCCTATATTTAACAATTAGAAACTTTAAATGTAAAATAAGCTTAAAGTTAATGCGGACTACTTCCCTACTACTTAAGCTAAAATGGCCTACGTCTTTAGCCGTACTAGTAGGGATATATAGATATATCTACGTCCGCAATACGCCCAGGACTTAGCAGACCCCTTCCTCTCCAGAGAAGAGATAATTAACCACCTATCTTCCATTTATAAGGACCCCTTTAAGATACAAAACGCCCGCCTTAATTATAAAGCCCTTAACATAAAAACAACGGAGACCTTTTTGGCCTTTTCGACCTGCTTTCTGCACCTAGTCGGCCAAGCCTAAATTCCCCATAAAGACCTTATGCCGGACCTCTTTAATAAGCTTACCCTAGACCTACAGCGCGCCGTACTGCCAGTTTTTACTACTATATAGACGCTAAAGATACTTACGGACCACTGCCTAGCTATTAATTAAGGCCTCTGTTAAATTAAGGCATAAGCTAAGCAGTATAAAGCCAGAAACCCTTTAAACCAGATTATAAGCGTAATAGGAACGGCCCGTAGTGCCCTAGCACGATCGACAACTCCTACAGCACCAGCCATATAGCCCGCCGTCAGTTCAGTAGCTAGCCACGCAGCTAGCCCTACTGCGGGTCCAGCGCATACTCGGCCTATATATAGCGACCCCTATAGACAGGCCCTTAGTAACTAAAAAGCTTGCTTCTTATATAGCTAGAAGGACTACTTCGCCAAGGACTACCCAATAAAGGCAAAAATGGATAAAGTTCTATTAATCCAGGAGAATAGCAAGGAGTTAGAAAAAGAGGAATCCTAGAGAAAAACTCCTCTCTAGGGTTAAAAGGAATTAATATATTACATATTAATCTAGGTCAGCTAGTTAGTAAAAAAATCTACACTATCTCTTATACTTTATTTTATAATAAATATCAAGTTTTAACCTCTGCTTTAGCTAACTCTAGAGCAAATGCCTTTACCTTAATAAACACCTAGTACACTATAAAGCTGGCTAACCTTTTAAATGCACCCCTTAAAGAACTGCCTAAACCAGTCCCTATCCGTAGGTATAATAGACGGATAGGACCACCTATTATAACTATTTTACGGATCTACCTCCATGTTAATAAATAAAGGCAGTATAATATCCCCTTTCTTATTACAGACCTAGAAAGCCATAATATAATCTTAAAAAGAAAATGGCTAGCCTATTTAGGCTTACAGCTTAATATATAGAGTAAACAGCTTATCTAGCCCAAATCCCTACCCCTAACTCCTTCCTTTATAAAGGAAATCAGTATTATAATAGAGAACCTTATACGGCCCTAGATTAATACTATTTACTAGGCCAATGCTATACATAGGGACCAAGCCTTTAAGAAAGATCTATCCCATGCGCCGTCAAGGTGCTCCTTTTATTATGGCCTGTGCGCGAACACCAAAACATCACCGAAGCATCTGTGTAGCTTCTTATCGTAATTAAACCACCATAATGGGCCGCAAACGTTCTTCCAATTATGTAGACCTTGTTTAACCTGGAGTCGAATTATATATCAAATTTAAGCTTTATTCCCATAATATTGCGTTATAATTAATTGATTAAATCTACAGCTTTATTCTGCCAAGACTTAGTTGAACCTAGAGCCTCTGGTTGGCTCGGTAAAAGGAGCACCTTTCGTGACAGCGCATGGGATAGCATAATCGGCAACGGATCCATATACTACGTCGCCCCTAGACTACCTATATTACGCCACCTGCACTAAAGAGCTAGAAAGTCAGTAGTGGCCTAGCCAAGCCCCCTACGGAGAACTTAGGCCCTACGCACCTATAAAGAAAGACTAGGAATATCAGACGCTATACTAAACTAATAAACTGGAAGAACAATTTACGGAAAATAGAATATAAGCTTAGGGAGACTATAAACCCTATACCGCAAAATACGGCCTAATAAAAATCTATAAAGAAACCTACGGACCTTCCCCCAGTTAATATCTACTGTATTAGCGCCGTAGGATTCTATTAGAACTTGGTCCAACCTAATACCATTACCTTTACCACCAGCTTATATAAAATTAACCAAATAATTAAGGAAAAGGAAAGCGAGCTTAGTGGACAGGAAAGTAAGCTGATAAATAAGGAGCTAGTAGAACAGAAACTGCCCCGTTAACACCAGAAATTCAAGGACATATTCTCTAAGGCAGCATCCAATATACTCCCACCTTACTAACCATACGACCACAAGATTAAGATTGAGTCAGACAAGGAACACACCCTTAGATTAAGGTATAAGCTCCTTTATAATTATAAAGTAGCGTAGATTATAATAATCTAAGAGTATACGGGTAGTATAGCTCGCGTACTTAAGGTAGTATCGCCACTATTTAAAGTAATTAGCTATAGCTAGTAGTTCCTTATTATGGGTATAATACCTAACTTTAGGTCCCTAGAATTTTCTACTATAAAATACTACTGGTTTTTAGTAGAGCTAGGTAGGGTCTAGATATCTATTAGGTTATAGTAGGATACTAATAAGGGTAAAATTTAATATATTAGTAACTATTATTAGTAGCTAATTTGGGTTAAAATGCATAATAGTAGAGCTTTTATAAACTTTACACATAGTTTCTAAAAGGCTTCCTATACCCTTTTAGGCTATATCTATAGTTTATACTATTTAGTTAGTCCCTTCTTAGTTTTCTTCTTTTCCACCTTTAAGCTTTTTGCTCCTTAGGCTAGGTCTTAAGAAGCTTTAGTAATGTAGTTGGATAGGTATTAGGCAACGTCTAAGTAATTATAGATAAAGCGCCTATAGAAATTGGTAAAGCCTAGGAATACTTAAATATTCTAGTAGCTCTCTAGCTCTAGCTACTCTTAGATTGTCTATACCCTTACTAGGTCTATAACTACGCCTATAGGTGTTATAATATAGCCCAGGAACTTAACCTGCTTAGTGTTAAAGATATACTTTAACGCCTTAGTGTAGAGACACTGATTATCTAAATGTTCTAGCACTTTGCAGACGTGTTACTTATGCTAATTCTTATCTTTTAAGTAGATTAGAATGTTATCTAGATAGATAACGTATATATAGTTAACTAGTCCCCCTAAGGCTCTATAAATATATAATTAGAATATTATAAGCGTATTAGCTAGCCTAAAAGGTATTACTAAATACTTAAAGTGGCTGTATTAGGTCTTAAAAGCGGTCTTCTACTTATTCCCTTTTTTAATATAGAGCCTATAATAGGCATCTTATAAATCTAGCTTTATAAAGATCTTCGCCCTAAATAGTTAATCCAGCATTTTACTAACTAGTGGTAGTAGGTAATAGTTCTTAATTATAATCTTATTAAAACCGCGATAGTTTATGTATAGCCTTATAGTTTTATCTAATTTTAAGATAAAGAGGATTGGCGCGCCTACTAGCGACTTATTAGGCTAGATCTATCCCTTTTCTAGTAAGCTATTAAGGTACTTCCATAAGATCTTAAGCTCTTTATAAGAGAGGTTATAGATAGAAAGGTTTACTAGTTGTTTACCTTCTTTTAGATTAATTATATAATTATATTCTAAGTTTTATAAAAGGACTTTGGCTTACCTACCTAAAAATACCCTTAGTAAGTCCCTTAGGCCTACTAGGATATTTAATAAATTGGGGTCGCGTTTATCCTTTACGTTATTAAGTAGATCTTAGAGCTTCCTTAGGACACTTACGGGCAGTATTGCGTGTTATAGTAGTTGTTTGTATATAGTTGCTACTGTATATTAAACAGTTTTATACAGTAGCTAGTAAAGGGTAAGCAACTTCTTAACGCAGTATTTAAAGTGCCGTAGTATATTCTCCGCGTATTACTTAAGCTAGAGTAACCTATAACAATAGAAGTATTTTATAAGATCTTTAAGATTGCCGCCTCCCTATAATGTCTCCGTGACCTATCTAGTAGTTCCCTATAGGGTATCTATTATAGAAGGATTACCTATACTAGGCTCTATATATATCTTGCTATAAAATAGGGGTTAGATCTAATACTCCTTTGGGTATAGAGCGTATACTATTTTACCTAGAGCTATATTTTCTAGGATGTCTTTTAAGCTTATTAGTAATATACACCCTTTTAATTCTTTATTATTCCACTATTTAAAGGCTCCTATCTTAAAGTATATCTTAAAATCTACTTTCGCGAGCTAAGGGTATTTAAGGATAAGATTATAACCTAAAAAGTTAGCCGCCTAAAAGGGTTGTAGGCTAACTACCTTAATGCAGTTATATATGTCGGCCACTAATACTATAAGCTTAAGGGCACTATATAGTTTAATCCAATGCTTATCTAGGAAGCCTATAATAGGTTTCCACCACCTTAGTAATAGGATAAGTTTATACTCTTTTGCCAAATTATACCGTATAAGGTTAATTTTAGTGCCACTATTATATAGTGCTTAGAACTAACGCGTTTTGCCTATAGGGAGTATTATTTTTAGCTTAATAGTAATATAGAGAGTTTTCCCTTCCGTATCTTGCCCTAGTTATAGTTAGGAGACGTCTATAACTAGGGCTTCTCTTTTTTTTAGTTTATTAGTATATTTATTGCCCTACTTATTTTTCTAATAATAATGTCCTTTTGGCTTCTTAGAGTATTCCTGTAAGGGTATTAAATGGGTATTAGGTTAACCTTAGAAGTTTTTCCCGCTGCTTAAGGTTCCTAACTTTAACTATTCCGAAGTTCTTTTTAAAAATGGCTTCTTTAAATACTGGGTCTGCCCTATATTACTATTAAAGTGCCCGCGCTTCTAGCTACCCCTTAGCTTCTTACTAAAAGAGGTCTAATTCCTTACTATATCCTTGGCGTTTAGAACCACTCGTTTAAAATCCGCATATGCGGTAATCTGCAGTAGGGCTCTTACGCGCTTTATTTTGTTATAGATTACTAGCTTAATTCTAGCCTAGATAAATCTAATCTTTTCCTTTTTATACATGCTGCCGTTTTTGTTTTTAAAGGGCTCTAAATCTATTTATTAAGCATAAGTTTCTATAAAGTTTATAAACTAGTGGAAATTTTAATAGTCTAACTATATACTATTCTAGAATTATTCTGCGTTATTATATTATATAATATACGGATCTTAGGTCTAACCCTTTAGAAAGGTCTGCAGCTATAGCTATATAGTAATTTACTTTTTATTAAGTTAATTAAGCACAATCTAGTTTAGCGATTGGTTTTTAATTTTACTTATAATCCACCATGTACGTTCTTTAGTATTATTTTGTATTATTAGTATCTTAAAGAAGTTATCTACCTTATAAACCTAATCGTCCAAATATTAGGCGCTAGGTCTATAGCGGAGTTTTAAACTACTAAAGGCCTTAGCTAATTAGTCTATATCCTTTTTCTATTTATTATATAGGTACCTTTCTAAGTATTTTATACTTTCTTAAGTAGATACTAGGTAGCCCCCAGGAAGCCCTTAGCCTTAGCTAGGTTATAAAAAAACTTATTTAGCCTAGATTAAATCCTACTAGATCTAAATTTGCTCTTAAAGGGTTTTAATATATTTATTAGTGGCTTTTTCCTATATAGCTTCTAAAAGCCTTACAACAGCTTCCTAATATCCGTCTTAAAGGATATTGGTATATGGCTCTTAACTTTCTAAACTTAGGCCTAGGGAAGCTCCGGCTATAGAGGTAGTATTAGTACTAGTAGCCAGTGTGGGTTTTCTAATAAGCCTTAGGTCTTAAGTTAGTGTTTAGGTTAGATTATTTAAAGGGGTAGGCCCGCTTAGCTTATAAGTAGTTTATGTACCACTACTATACTAATTATGAGCTAGTGGTCTTTTGGAAGGGTTCCGGTTGGGTCCCTAGTTAAATATATTAGTATATTCCTCTAGTATTTTTGGCTTAGGGGAAGATTTTAGAGTTGCCTCTAGCACTTAGTCTTTTAATTGGCCTGGGTAGGACTAAAGGGGTTCTAGTTACTTTCTAGTAGCGTTATATCCGTTATAGAGGGTGTCTGCGTTTTTCTTAGTAGTAACTATAGGTATGCAAGAGTCTTTAAGCTCCTAGTACATTTAGGTATTAGGGCTTATTTAGCCGTCTTGCCTAGAGGTTTATATTATCGTAATCTCTTACTGTTAGAGGGACCTTCCTACCTTAATATAACAGCTTTCTATAAGGTATTCGTGGAGTTTCTATTTAGGTTATTATGAGATTTTAAGGGAGGATAGTAGATATAAATAAAAGATATAAACAAATAATCTGGTCCTTAAAGCTAGCTGCCCTTCTAAATAGAGTAGGAAGGATTTAAATATAAGGGGACTTTATAGACAGGGGGCTATAAGGTATAATTGTAGGAATAGGATAGATTGGTAAGAGAGACAAATTTTTAAGGAGGTAAGGCCTCTAGGATCGTGGAGACTATATACTATAGGCATATACCTCTAGCACGTAACCAGCGACTAGCTAAGGAGCGTCTAGAGGTTGTCCTAAGGGCAACCCAAGGTAACCGCAATAATATCCCTTATATAAAGTTACTAAAGTTAAAGAATTAGTAAGTTCTTTAATTAATATCTGATATAGATCCTATCTAGGCCCATGCAGACTACTCTATATATAAGGGAAACTTATAAATTAATAGGAAGAAAACCCTTGTTAATATAGGGGACGGAAAAACCCTATAAGCCACCTTAGTAGGATAAAAAAACCCTGCTTTGCTATATCCGTCCATAGCAGCGGCCCTATAGACCTACAGCTACGTCCTGTCCTCCTTAGATGTTTAAACTCCTTAGGAATTACTGTTTCCTTCCTTAGCTTATCTAAACTAGGGTTCACTATGTCCTAGCTAGGCCTTGCCAATTAATTGCTATATGCTTTGTGTTCCGTATCTTAACTATCCCCTATATGCTATCTCTTATTAACTATTGCTATATACGCTATGCCTCCTCCCCCTAGGGCCTATTAAAGGCGTAAGGGGGGTTTATCAGTTTTAACTACTATCCTAATACCAAAAGGCGAGCGGGATATATATGCTTTGGGTATTTTTTACACCTAGGCCCTAGCTAGGCCCTTTTTAAGGTTACTACTCTGTTAAAAGAAGACAAGGAAAACTATAGGGGGTTATAATCTAAGCTGTCAGACAGTATTACGGCAGTATTACGGCAGTAAACCGATGAGTGACCATATGCTCTGTGGGCGATCGCCCTAGGGGTTAGGAGGGGCCGTATATTTACTTATTCGTTTATTTATTCGCGTTTATTTGTTTGTTAATATAAGGTTATTAATGCTTTTAATTAGGGGTTAGGGGATGTTATTAAATGCTATATATTTATGTTGGATTGTACAGGTGCCTAGTAGGGGAGTAGTAGTAGCTGTTATTGTAAAGGGATACTATTAGCAGTGGTTTTCGAAATCTTACCATTCTATGTAAAAACTTTTCACTACTGCCCACAGCACTTACAATTACTACCACCACCAGGTCTACCAGTACGCTATACAATGTCTCTACGTTGGCTCTGGGTCTGAACTTCAAAGACCTAGGTTTGTAGTCGTCACCACGTATAGGTGCAGAGTCCGTTTTCGACGGCCAAGTTAAAGAATTATATTACTGGATAAGAGTACAATATAATCCTTATAATAATGGACAAGTTAACTAAATAGGGCTTTTTTATAGCATGCATAGAAGAAATCTTAGTGGAAGATATAGCTAGAATCTATATTAAAGAAGTGTTTATAAGATATAGAACACTAATAAAAATTATATTAGATAAAGACCTAAAATTTATAGTAATATTTTAGGAGGTATTTTTAGCGGAATAAGGGATTCGCGTAGCAATATTAATAGTATATTATTTATAAACGGACGGTTAAATAGAGAGACTAAACTAAATATTAGAATAATACTTAAGGCATTATATTAATTATATATAGAATACTTAGATATTGTTATTACTAGTTATATAGTTTACGTATAATATAATACTATAAGAAGGAATAGGTATATTACTATTTAAGGTAAATTATAGGTATAAACCAAGAATATTACTATCGCTATATTAAGTAAAGAAAATTAATAGTATAGTTAAAGAAAGAATAGAGAACTTAATAAATCTTTATAAATACCTTATAGAAATGGCAAAACTAGTATAGGTAAGTATAAAAAGGCACTATAATGCTAAGAGATCTAAGGGACTAGATCTTAAGGAGGGGGATAAAGTATGGCTACTATATAAAAATTTTAAGAGTTAACAACTAAGTAAGAAATTAGACTACGTTAGATTAGACAATTTAATATTAGTAAATTACTTATATAGTTATATAGGAGGGGGAGGTACTGGACTAATTAAGGGCTAAGCCACGCAAAATATAACCTATTTATTCTTTAACTACCGCCCTTATTATTTACCTAAGTATTTAATATAACGTATACATTTAATATAATTAATATATATTCTTTTAGATGTTTAATATGCTTTTAGTATTGCTATAGGGCTAATAGCAATGTTCTAAATTATCTGGTATTTAAGGAGTCTCTTATAAGGGGACTTTGTAGATAGGGGGCTATAAGGCACAATTATAGGAATAGGATAGATTGGTGAGAGAGATGAATCCTTAAGGAGGTAAGGCCTTAGGGATTGTGGAGACTATATACTACGGGCATGTACCTCTAGTATGTAACCAATGGACGTTTAAGGGGTGTCCGGGGGTTGTCCTAAGGGCAACCTAAGGTGACTATAATAATATCCCTTACACCTCCCGCCTATAGCGCAGTAGGGTAGTTGCCTAAGACTATTTTATTCCAGCTAACCCAGTATTATATAGTTAGGGCAATGAAGATTTACTAATATTATAAAGCCATTGTCCTTACTATAAATATATAAGGCTCTAGGAATAAAATAGAGGCTTTTCTTAAGGTTTTCCTTATTGGCCTTTCTAGTCTTTCTTCTTATTGCTTTCCTTTATATATTATTACAAAATAGATTGCTTTCCATAATAACCTCCACTAAATAGCACGTTAAATTAGCTATTAAACCATGGCCGTTATATCCGTTTTTATAGACTAGAATTGCGCCACCAATATATAATATATCTTTATTTAAACTACCTTTCCACACTAGTGGCCGTTGTATTATTAATTCACACGGTTATTATATTAAGCAATATTCTCTTTATTCTATCTAGCCTCGGCATCTAATACTAAGATAATATAGCTGCTTTCGTTGGCTGTATAGAATTTAATAGTGTTTATATACCCTACTTGGACGATTTAGTTTATAGTAACCCACTAATTTTACTTAGCCTCTTAGCTGTAAACCTAGATCTTGTCGGGCTCTAAGCACTAAATATCTTTATAGTGGTAGTTAAAAGCCTAACAGGCGTAGGCCTCGCTATAATAGCAAATAATTATATTACTTAAGCGGCTTAGTGTTGCGGAACTAGAATAGACGATCTGTGCAATACTAGTTAGTTAAATAACTGGCTTAGTTAGATATATTAAGTATACCAAATAGAAGAGGACCAGATAGAGAATTAGGAGGTTATAATATAGAAGTTTACCAATAACCCTCTTATTATTAGTACTAGCCTTAAAATGGAGTTTGTAGGATCTAGGGGGGGCAGGAAAATAGGCGAAGTAATATTAACAATTATAGATAGTATATATTAACGGTATTAAGTAAAAGTTTAAGTTAATAGGATAAGATATGCTTACTTAAGTTGCAGTCAATATATACCTAAGCTAGGACCATTTTAGTGAGGTCTACCGTATGCATTATAAATATCCAGATAACGCGGCACGTGCCTTTTACGTCTTACCTATAACCTTTAACCGCAACACCTATAACTCTCCACTCTTTATCCGCTATACTAACTTACTTTAGGGCCTTACTAGTCTTATAAGAATGTACCTTAGCGCTCCCATTACGATTCTAACTTTAGTATACTTGCTACCGTTAGGGCTAGCTAAGGATATAGAATAATAGGACGGCAATGCAATAGCGATAGGTAAAGATATGCACATAGTATTAAAGTGCTATTTTAGAACTAGGAGGGACATTATTACACATACCGTCTACAGCGCCGTATTATAGTGCAATATTTTAGCACTAGGCTATATGCCCGCTATTTAGCTACTGCTCTTACGCGCTATTGCTAGGCGTTATAGTATATATAGGGCGCCATTAACACGGGATTCGCTATTCGCAACTCCCTTTATAAAGGTATTCAAATTAAGCCCAGATACTTTGTCCTCCTATATCTACTTTAGGAAGCTTATATACTACCCACCCATCTTACCATTCTTCTTCTATTTTTAATAATCTATACCGCTATTATACCTGCTTTAAAGATATACCTTAATCTTCTCTAGGCCTTTAACTTTATAGGGGTACTCTATACTTTATACTTTTTCTCCTTTAATATCGCTCTCTGCTTTTATAACCAATATTATACTCTTTACGTTAATATGCGCGTAAGGGATATAGCTTACACTAGGCTCTTTAATAGGTTTACCTATTGGACCTAGTAATAGTACTATTTCTTTAATCGCATTTTGTTTCCGGTAGCTGGTGCTCTTTATAGTGCCATAGACGAATAATAAAGAAGAATTATTTTAACGCGTTTGAGGGTGGTGTATAAAGCTAGCTTGCAATTTACACTACAATAATTTATCGGATATAAGGAAGACAATAAAACGAGAAGGTAGAGATAATTTGGTTACAGAGTTAAAGTGGTATATCTTTAGAAGTAGTTAACTATTATATAGTAGAATAAGGGCTTCTATTAGCCTAAAGATAACTTAAAAACCTTAATTAGGTAAATCCCTGTTATAACTATACTATATATAAAGTGATGGCATATATTGGTCTAAACACTATCCTAGGAGTTTGGTAAGACATAATATTATCACTACCCACCAGGAAACTAGTGTTTATTAGCATCTAATTTAAACCCTTTAGTAGTAGATTACTTAGTCGCCTCCCTTTCGTCTCTGCCGTCGCCTCCCTTTGCTCCTCCGCCGTCGTCGCAGGGGCGCCGCTAGTTATATACCCCCTAAGGACGCGTCACTACTACGCGTCGCCACCGCAACCAACGATTCCACTACAACCAGTCTGCCACAGAGCAGACGACCTCTACTACAACCGTCTGCCACACTGCAGACGACCTCCACTACGACCAGCCTACAGCCGTCGCGCTGCAGACGACCTCTACCACAACAGGCGCACGGTCGCACCACAGGCGCACCGCAGACGAGCCGCAGACGCAGACAACAATAACTACCACTATTACCGCAAACCTACTACCATTACCGCAGACGTACCGCCGCTGCCGCAGTACTACCGTTACCGTAAACCTACCACCATTACCGCAGACCTACCACCAATACCGCAGACGTACCGTAGGCTATCAGGCCAACGCGTTACAGACAACTACTATACTAGGCATACCGCAGATGCGCTAGGGTAGCTATAGTAGGGGGAAAGGGGCCGGCCCGTGTTCCCTTAGCACGTAAAATATAAGGTGTATAGGCGAATTGGTATTTATACCCTATATAGACAACCTCGTGAAAATTTTCCTATGGGAGTAGGTTTACGTAACGAGGTTCGCCCTTATAAAATACCATTAGTAGGTTACTTTTAGGGAGAGTACCTACTAATTACTAATTCCCTACCCTTTTCTTTAGCAAGGAGGAGAGATAGGGTACAGAATAAACAGTTGTATAGGGGTAATTGGTAGCTACTTCTAAGCTAGTAAGCTATGTTGTTCCTCTTATTCTTATATGCAAAACTATAGAAAATAAAAATCTATCTTTTAGAGCGCTTTTTCTACTCTAGGAACGGCAGAATACGGCAGAAATAGATAAAAGAGCCAGGATTTCCTTAGTGCGATTTTCTTGGTATAAACTGGACCATAGTAAGCAAAATACCAGAACGAAAAACACCAATAGCGCTAGAGCTCCCCTAGCATTTTAAAAACGGGCCAGAGTGTCCACTTAGCTACTAGTACATGTTAAGCTGCCTAGAAAGGATTCATGTATATAGAACTATAGCGCTATAGCCTAGAGGCTGCATGTGTAGTATTGTATGTAGTATAATACAACGGATATAAAAATAAAAAAAATTGTTTCCAATAGAGGCCGCTAGTTTATCTTAGCGTTCTGGAAAGAACTGACTACCCAACTCCGTATTAAAGCACTGTTGTCTATAGTATATTACCCAGAAACGGATGGTTAAACGGAACGTGCAAATGCTATAATGGAATAGTATATTCGGATATACATGTTGTATTTGCAGGATAACTAGATGGACTAGCTTATATTTGCTAAGTTTACTACAAATAACTCCATTTTAGAAACTATAAAGGTCTCCCCATTTCTGGCTAATTATAGCCAGCACCCGTAAATAGGTTTTAAACCCTTTAGTAATATTCCTCGCCTAGCTTATTAGGCCTTATAAGTTGCAGAAGTAAACAAATTTATAAAGAAGATAGAAGAACTATAAAAGTTCCTTACTAATAAAATAATATAGGCCCAGTCTGTCTATAAAGCTGCAGTAAATAAGAACTAAACCCTAGCACCGGCTTACTAAATTAGTAACTTTGTCTGGCTAGACGTAAGAAATCTAAATATAAAATGACCTACTAAGAAATTTAATTGGAAGAACACTGGCCCTTATAAGGTTGAAAAAGTTGTCTCTCTTTATGCCTACTGACTGAAGCCCCCTAATACGGTTAAAATCCACCCTATATTCCATACGTTAGTCCTCCGCCCTGCCGCCCCTGTATTAGACGCCCTACCTAGATAGATCTAAGACCCTCCCCCACTAGTTGAAGTGGATGGTAAGGATAAGTACCTTATTAAAAGAGTTAATGATATTAAGTACGACAAACGGAAACGTAAATATATATACCTTACGAAATGGAGAGGCTTTACTGAGCCCTTATGGGAACCCGTTGACTCTATAGGACTTACATAAGCCGTAGAAGACTTTCACGAACTCCACCTAGAACTACCACAGCCCTATCTCGCAGAAGCTTGAGTTTAAAGGGGGGGTACTGTCACGGGACACCTCTGTGACACCTTATACACGTCCACCTATTCCTACCTGTTTCCACCTAATTCCACCGACGCAGCCAGAAGAGACTGACCGTGAGACGACAATCTGACGGCAATCTGCCGCATTCTGCCATATTCTGCCAAGTCTACTAAATCCTACCAAGTTCTGCCAGGACCGCTACTCAAATCCTATTCTGCTCCGTGCACGTATTAACTAAGTAACTAAACTAACGATATATACCTTTTCTTCCCGTTTCCTTACCTTCTCTCCTTACGCAACGTCTTAACTTTATTATATAGTTTATGTACATAGCTTAATAATATCTACTTCGCTATATATTATTACCACTTATACTTACTCCGTGACAGAGCTTAACCTTAATCCTAAGAATACAGCAGAATTTGTTTTAGAAGTCTAATATAAACTAGGGTCTATAATTAGAGATAATTAACTTAGGAGCGCCATAGATCTAGTAAATGTTATTAATATATATGCGGGTTATATCTTTTACAGTTATAGTCTTAAAGTAGGGGAGGGAAATAGCTTACTTACTTAGTCGGTTAACTACTATAAAGGCTATATTATTGCCATATTTGTCCTTTAGGAATAATTTAAAGTCTATTATAATATACTACTAAAGGCGTTTAGGAACTAGTAGTGGTTATAACTATCTAAGGGTTTAATCCCTAGAGGTATCTACCCGTTTATAAGCATAACTGTTGGAATCACGGTAGGGGGGGGGGGGTTTGGTTTCAATCGTTTTTTTCTGTACTCTCCCTCTTCTACTTCTATAGGTGGAATTTGATGGATCTCCTGAGCTCGCTTAGCTTACGTGGTCAACCCAATTAGTTACAAGCAACTGTGTCTACTATATTACAGAACCTTATTCAGACAATAACAATTTTTAATAAATTATTCTATGTTAGATAGAAGTCCTTAACAGTAGTAGCGAGGCGCTAGTAGTTAGTAGGTCTTATTTTAACTAGGGTATACTATAGAGACTTAACAATATGCTTTATGGATTAGCTCTATTTATAGGTTATTAATATCTAAAACTATAAGCTATTTTTAGTATAAGAATAGTCCGTCCTCTATTTCCAAATTAGCGTTACTTTTTATAGTTTAGTCGCAGAGGGCCTTTAGGGATTTGGCTATATAGTTCGCGATTAGAATGCGGTTAATTAGTCCTATTAGTTTATCTAGGATCTCTCCTTTTATAGGCGCTAGCTCGTTTCATTTAGGGCTTAGTTCCTTAAGGATATATAGGTTAAGCTACTTAGGGCGAAGAAGGGCATATATCCGGTACTAAGCCTTTAGCTTATCCTATGGTTCTATATCCTATTCTCTTTAGGTAAGGGTATTAGCTTTAGAATTTTGCCTACTAGGGCAGTATATAATTATAAAGAAGAACTAGGAGAGTATTTTAGCCCACTTAGCCTATTAACCAGTAAGCTGCTTTATTATTATAAAATACTTAAAGGCTTTATAATTAGTATAAACTTTAATCTAAGAGTCTGTGCTTTTAAGCTCTATATACTACTAGGATAATAATTGTATAATAGCTAGCATTTCCTTATTATGTACCTTATAGTTACACTTAGTTAGGGCTATTATTTTTAAGAAAAACGTAATAGGGTACTACTTACCATCTAGGTATAACTGTAAGAGAACCCCCACTACTACTCTGTTAGAGGCATCTGTTTCTAGCATTAATTTAAAATCTGGGTTATAGTAATGGAGAACTAGGGAGGAGGTAAGTTGGTCCTTTAATTTCTTAAAGGCTTCTGTATAATTATCATTGAAAATAAAAGGCATGTTATTCTTAGTTAGTTATATAAGAGGCTTAGCCATAACCCTATAGTTATAGATAAACTAACAGTAGAAGTTATAGAAGCCAAGAAAGGACTAAATGCCTTTTACTGTATAAGGGGGTTTCCAATTACATATCGCCTTAACCTTCTTAAGGTTAACTTTAATTCCTTTTATACTAACAATAAACCTAAGGTACTTTATTCACTTTACTCCAAATTCGCATTTCTTAATATTAACTTATAGGCCTATATTCCGCAGCCTCTCTAGGACCTTTTTAACGTGAACTTGGTACTTAAGTTTATTGTCTAAGTATATAAGAATGTCGTCTAGGTATACCGTGCAGAATTCATTAAGATAGTTAAAAAGAACATTATTTATATACTATTAGTACGTGGCTGGCCCATTTATTAGTCTAAAAGGAAGGACTTTATATTTATAAGAACCATAGCGGGTACTAAACATCGTTAGATCCTCTAATGTAGGGTCTATCCTAATTTAGTGGAAATCTTGGCGGACATTAAGCTTTATAAAGATTTTGTCTTGGCTTAGGCGTATAAGGGTCTCATTAATTAGTAGGAGAGGGTAACAATCTTTTTAAGTAATGGCGTTTAGTTTCCAATAGTTAATACAAAAGTGGAGGCCTTTATTAGGTTTCTTTATAAATAAAATAGGGGAAGTAAAAGGAGCCTAACTTAGTTCAATAAACCCTTTATAGAGGTTGTTAATTAAGTACTATTTTATAGCTTTTAGTTCTTCTATAGTTTACTAGTAAAGGGGGCTATAGCCTAAAGAGTTATCGGCCTCTAGCTAAATCTTATAATTGTAGGTTTAGTAGGGGGGCAGTATATCCAAAGCTACTTTTAAGAACGCGTCTCTATAGTTTAAGAGGTAAGTAGGGAGAAGGCACTTAACTAGTGCTTTCTTAGTTT
>Ga0307507_10002113_pt1 | contig 42879 bp, 18 predicted proteins | sample 7_EM_MG_FD_207223 | JGI IMG/M metagenome (GOLD analysis project Ga0307507, IMG submission 207223) | Populus trichocarpa ectomycorrhiza microbial communities from riparian zone in the Pacific Northwest, United States - 7_EM | ecosystem: Host-associated > Plants > Roots > Unclassified | place... | reverse complement strand
AGGGGACTTTGTAGACAGGGGGCTATAAGGACACGATTGTAGGAACAGATAGATTGTGGAGGAGACGAATCCTTAAGGAGGTAAGGCCTCTGGGATCGTGGAGACTATATACTAGGGGCACGTGCCTCCGGCATGTGACTGACGGACGTCCAAGGGGTGTCCGGGGGTTGCCCTAAGGGCAACCCGAGGTACCGCAATAATATCCCTTACATTGTTTCCCCCCTTCTTGCGGTCGGCCCCCAATCGCCGTTACTTTGCGGTAGGGAGATTATGGAGGGCTCGTCCCAGAAGGGGTTTAAAAAGATATTGGTATGCCACTGTATATTATCTATCTATCTAACCCCTGCTTTAAACTCCTGAAAACCTCAATAAGGAAAAAACATAACTAGAGAAAAGATGTGAGGATTACCTAGAGACCCATTAGAAGCCTGCCAAAAACATGCCGGTAACTACCTAGGCTAACTTAAGGATTTTTATGCAACTTTATATCTAAGCCTTTACGCCGGTTTGCAATTAATCATAAGTGTTATAGGCAATTTGGTGTTCCTTATATAGTTCCATAAAACCTTTTAGTATTGGGTTTAGCGTATGGGGCCTTAGCTTACCGCCATCTTTTAACTACTAAGATATTGATCCGTAATCTCTTCTTATAATCCTCTATGTTACTAATATATTACTTCTGTATTCGCCCTTTGGCTATCTAGTGCGGTTAAGGTATTAATTAGTTAATTAAGGAGACCTATCTCCTAAGATTTAGTGTATATGTTTCCAAATCTAGTAGTCCTGTGCTTATATAACTGGCATAGCTTCTCTGCCTAGCAAACAGGAGGAACACTTCACAACAGCATCTATAGCCCTTATATAATTATTAAGAACGTCTGTGACATTGTTCTTTAATACTATAGCATTAATTAGGTATAATTTAACCTATATACATCTTTAATTGACGTCTTAGTTGCCTTCCCTAGCCGCGTTATTAGTTTTTATAAGGAAGTAATGGTTAGATAATATATACTCGTGTTTCCTTTCTTCTAAATAATGCTATTGTAACGGAGCTACGTCGGCAAGGTTGCGGCTATTTACTAAAAGGGTGTTGGAAGGTAAAGTATAAGACGCCTTACTTATTAAGCTTAATCCTTTTCCTTAACACCTAACCCCCCATTATTAACCTTCGTCCAATTTTGGACGTATCTTTAATATATCATTAAGATTTTCTTCTTTTCTATTATTAATTTAATATGCCTCTTTGTTCCCCTGCTGACTGCTCTTCTAAGCCGATTTTTCAGCGTATCCTAGCCCTGCCGTTGTATATAGAACCCTAACCTCCGCTAACTTGCAACTGGTGCTGGTCCTACTTAAATAACTTTGCTTGCACATCCTTAAAAGACTAGAAATCTAATAAGAGGATCCTAGAGGCCTGCAATAGGATATACTATGTAAGGTTAAATACCTTCAGTCCTTGTAATTATTGCATACATACCAAGAGCGGTAGTTGCGTTAAGGTGGGTTTTCCTATCCTATAAATAGTTTTCTATTACTGACTTTAAGCTTTCTAATAGCCTAGGCCTAAGTAGCGGCGTGCTTTTAATGTCCTTAACTACTATATTGCCTAGGCGCTTTCTTATTCTAGTGCTAATGCTAAGCAACTGGGTCAAATTTAAGATTATGCCACGGCTATCTATACCGCTTACAATTCCTAGCAAGCTAGCCAGCAACGCTTAATATGAGAGCAAGGTTGGTATATTAAGGATAGGGTAAAGGATAGGGATAATAAAAAGAAGGTCGCTATATACTATAAGAAGAAGTTTGCGTATGCACGTTAGGTTTTAAAAGAGTATAATATAATATGTTATTAGGTAGGTTACCCTTCGGGTACCTAGTGGATAGGTAATTAATAGTTGCCGTAGCAAGGTCTTAGTAGTTCTGGACTATGCTAACCAGCTAATGTCTCTGTCTATTCCGGGCTTAAGCGTATCTTTATTAACTATAAGCTTACGCCGCAAGAGCTTTATTAGTACTGGTTTGGACCTAATATTAGTGTTAAGCGTTTAAGGATATCCGCCCTAGCTATACCTTATCGTCCTACGCCTGTTTTTATGCCTGCTTATACCCCTACTAAGGGGTCTCATTCCTGTTAGCCATTACTTAGTGGCCCTATGGATACTAATCCTGCTCCTAAGGACGAGGCGTAGTGGCTCTAGGCATTCGTGGTTTAGACTTATAGGATTTAGGATTTGTTCTTATATATAGTAGCAGTTAAGGGCCTTAATTAAGGTGCTTAAAAGGCTTATAGAGAGGGCTTGGGAGCCTATAGGGAATACAATACTAGTAAAATGCCCTATTAATTCCTATGCTATATATATAAAAAGGCTAAGGACGTCTCTTGCCCTAGGCTGTAGCTTTAACCCTTATGGTTTCCAAAGTATATCCATTCCATGTCTGGTTTACTATAGCTACTTCTAAACCACCTTAGTATAGAATGGTAGCCATCTATTTCTTACTCTCTGGAGCCTTTCGCGGCCTACCACAAGCTTTCTTTTTGGGTTGCGATGATATAGTAGTATTAGAGCGCTTTCTGCGCCTTGTAGATTGTGGACCTTAGTCCCAATATTCTTTTAAAATATCTTTACAATACTTAAGGTGGTCCTCTGGTTCCTATATAAACTCTTTAGTAGGCTAGCCTAGCTATTTAACTTTGTACTAAAGCTTGTTCTTAACAGACTTATAGCATAGTATAGCTTTAACCTTATACCGCTCGCCCACCACCTTAGGGTGTTCAATTGGGCCTAGTTAGAAGTTCTTTTCCAGTGGTAGTCTATGCCATGGCTCTAGTAGGTTTATATAAAATACTGGATATATATAGGCCATAGATAGGGGTAGCTGAAGACGGTAGGCTAGCTTGCCAATTCATTTCTTAACTTAGAAGGGACCTAGGTATCTTATATTAAGCTTCTTTAATAGTCGACGGGTCTTAATATTTATTGAACATAAAAGAATCTTGTCACCTACTCTGAAATGCTTATCCTAGTATTTGCAGTTATACTAAAGTTTCTACTGCTCCTAAGCATCTTATAGGCTTTGCTTTACATGCTTCTATTACTCCTTCTATACCTTAAGGTACCCTTATACTCTCCAGTGGATGTCTTTGGACTTCCTAGTAGGGTCCTATAATTAATCCTACTATCTCAGCTAGTGATTATTAGGTATACCATTAAATCCTAATAGTTAGACGCCGTAGGCAATCTGGATTGGTGTGTACTAATATAATGCATATTGCTTTAAGTTATAAGCGTACTCCGCGTATGGAAGTAGCTTATACTAATTGTCTTATTAGTAGTTTAAATATATCTATAGGTAAGACTCCAGTTCCTAGTTCTAGCGTTCCGTTTACCCATCCGTCTATAGGTAGAAAGCCATACTATAATGGTGGTCTATCTTCAAATGGAAGCATAGATCCGACTAGTATTGGCTTATAAAGACGCTGCCCCTATTAGTAATAATGGAGTGTGGCTAATCTACCTTAAGAAAGTATTTCTCCCTAATTAGGTTTGCAAGCGCTTGTGTATTAATTGTCTTATTAATGGGAAGGTATTAGACGTACTTTAAAAACCTATTAATAAGTATAAGGACCGAATTATATGTTCATCCTTACTTATCCTTAGATAGTGGGAGATCCGTAATAAAATCTATAGTGTAATGTTGCTATGGTTTGTTTATAGGAGGAACCAATTTAAGTAAACCCCACAGCTTATGCCTTTGGATTTTATATACTTAATACTTCTTATAGTGGCTGATATACTCCTTTACTTCCTGCCTGAGCCTTAGCTAATAGTATTTGCGTTAAAGTAATTCTACTGTCTTAACTTAACCATAGTGGCCGCCTAGAGGATCATTGTAATTCTTTATAAGAATCTTCTGCTGTAGATTTGCTTTATATGGCACCCAAACCTTACTATTTCTATGTAGTAGGCCTATTGGGTCCAGTTCCCAATTTTGGCGCCTTACAGCTTCCTTTCTATTACGTTTCCGGCCTACTTCCGCATTAAAGATGGCATAGGAGGCGTCCCTCCGTTGCACCTTATAGATAAGATCTGTTAACCTTTTGGATAGTTCCTAGGTGAAAGCTGTTTCGTCCCATACTACTCCAAGTATAAGACTAGATGGTACCATAGATCTTGCAACTCTTTAATGCGCGTATATCAGGAAGGCGGCTATAAGGTTAAAGTCCTTTAGTTATTATAGGGCTCCGAGTTCTAATTGCTCTATAGCTTCGCTATTAGCTTAAGGGGATAGCTTAGTAATTAGGGGTGACGTATTACTAGGTTCCAAACTTGTGTTAGGGACATCCTATCTAGGCATATTTGGGCCCTTATTGGAAACGGACCGGGTACCAGCTGGAACGCTACTAGATGCCGATAGGGTTTGCATTGCCTAAGACTTAATGTGTAGAGCTATAGGTGCTTAAGCATTCTATACCTAGAGCTTGTTCTATAATGTAGGGAGTAAGATGTCTATTATCTGCTTTCCGTCTCCCGTTTTAAAGCCTTTAGTATAGTCTGGCCGTTGTAACGGTCTATTAGTAGGGTTGCTTTCCCCTAGCTTGTATTTAATCTTGAAATTAAAACATATAAGCTCCTCTACCTATCTAGCTTACTAAGGTGTAAGCTCCTTCGTAGTTATAAAGTAGCGTAGATTATAATGATCTGAGAGTACACAAGTAGTATGGCTCGCGTGCTTGAGGTAATATTGCTACTATTTAAAGCAGTTAACTATAGCTAGTAGTTCCTTGTTGTGGGTATAATACCTAACTTTAGGGCCCTAGAATTTTCTATTATAGAATGCTACTGGTCTCTAGTAGAGCTGGGTAATATCTGGATGCCTATTAGGTTAGAGTAGGATACTAGCAAGAGCGAAATTCGATATATTAGTGACTATTATTAGTGGTTAATCTAGGTTGAAATGCCGTAGTAATAGAGCTTCTGTGAACTTTGCTTATAGTTCCTAAAAGGCCTCCTATACCTTTCTAGGCTATATCCATGGTCTATACTACTTAGTTGGTCCCTTCTTAGTTTTCTTTCTTTCCGCCTTTAAGCCTTTTGCTCCTTAGGTTGGGTCTTAGGAAGCTTTTATAACGTAGTTAGATAGGTGCTAGGCGATGTCTAAGTAGTTATAGATAAAGTGCCTATAGAAATTTGTAAAGCCTAGGAATACTTAAACATCCTAGTAGCTCTTTGGCTCCGGCCACTCTTAGATCGTCTGTACCTGTACTAGGTCCATAACTATACCTATAGGCGTTATAATGTAACCCAGAAACTCAACCTGCTTGGTATTAAAGGTGTATTTTAACGCCTTAGCGTAGAGGCCCCATTTGTTTAAGCGTTCCAACACTTTACAGACGTGCTGTTTATGCTAATCCTTATCTTCTAAGTAGATCAGGATGTTATCTAGATAGATAATATATATGCAATTAACAAGTCCCCCTAAGGCTCTGTAAATATATAACTAGAATGTCGCAGGCGCATTAGCTAGCCCAAAAGGCATCACCAGATACTTAAAGTGGCTATATTAGGTTTTAAAAGCAGTCTTCTACTTGTCCCCTTCTTTAATATGGAGCCTATAATAGGCGTTTTATAGATCTAGCTTCGTAAAGATCTTCGCCCTAGATAATCAATCTAGCATTTTACTAACCAGTGGTAGTGGGTAACAGTTCTTAATTATTACTTTATTAAGACCGCGGTAGTCTATATATAGCCTTATAGTTCTATCTAGTTTTGGGATAAAGAGGATTGGTGTACCTACCAGTGACTTACTAGGCTGGATCCATCCCTTTTCTATTAAACTATTAAGGTACTCCCGTAGGATTTCAAGCTCTTTGCAAAAGAGGTTGTAGATAGGAAGGTTTAGGGGTACTTTACCCTCTTCTAGATTAATTGTATAATTATATTCTAAGCTCTACGCAAGGACTCTGGCTTATCTACCTAAAAATACCCTTAGTAAGTCCCTTAGGCCTAATGGAATATTTAATAAATTAGGGTCGCGCTTGTCCTCTATATTATCTTTAGGTAGGTCCTAGAGCTCCCTTAGGATACTTGCGGGCAGCGTTACACGCTATAGCGGTTGTTTATACATGGTTGCTACTATATGTTAAACAGTTGCATGCGGCAGCTAGTAGAGGGTAGGGAATTCTTTAACGTAACGTTTGAGGTGCCATAGCATATTCTCTATATATTGCTTGAGCTATAGTAACCCGTGACAATAAAAGTATCTCGTAAGATCTTTAAGATCGCCACTTCCCTACAATGTCTCCGCAACCTGTCCGGCAGTTCCCTATAGGGTGTCCATTATGGAGGGGTTATCGCCTATACTAGGCTCTATACCCGTCTTGCTATAAAATAGGGGTTAGATCTAATACTCCTTTAGGTATAGAATATATACTATTTTATCTGGCTCTATATCCTCTAGGATGTGTTTAAGACTTATTAGTAATATACGCCCTTCTAATTCCTTATTATTCCACTATTTAAAGGTTCCTGTTTTAAAGCGTATCTTAGGATCTACTTCCGCGAGCCAAGGGTATCTAAGGATAAGGTTATAACCTATAAAGTTAGCCGCCTAGAAGGGCTGCGGGCTAACCACCTTGGTGCGGTTGTGTATATTAGCTACTAATACCGTAAGCTTATACGCACTATGCAGTTTAATCTGATGCTTATCTAGAAAGCCTATAATAGGTTTCTACTACCTTTACAATAGGATAAGCTTATGCTCTTTTGCCAAGTTATACCGTATAAGGTTGATTTCGGCGCCACTATTGTATAATGCTTAGAGCTGCCATACCTCACCAGTAGGGAGTATTATTTCCAGCTTAATAGTAATATAAAGAGTTTTCCCTTCCATATCTTGCCCTAGTTATAACCAGGAAAGGTCCGCAACTAGGGCTTTTCTTTTTTTAGGTTGGTATAATTATTACCCTACTTACCCTTTTAATAAGCTTTACCTCTGGGGAAGCTTTCTCTTAGCTTCTTAGGGTTGTCTTGTAAAGGTATTAAATGGGTGCTGGATTGGCCCTAGGACTCTTTCCTACTACTTAGGTTTCCTAACTTTAACCCTTCTAATATTCTCTTTAAGAAAGGTTTCTTTAAAGGCTAGGACTGCCCTATATTACTATTATAGTGCCCACGCTTCTGGTAACCCCCTAAATTCCTACTAAAAGAGGTCTAGTTCCTTACTGCTTCCTTAGTATTTAGAACCGCTCGTTTGAAATCGGCATATATAGTAATCCTTAATAGGGCTCCCACGCGCCTTACTTTGTTACAAATTAGTGGCTTTATTCTAGCCTAGATAAATCCAATTTTCTCTTTCTTATGGATGCTGCCATCCTTATTTTTAAAGGGCTCTGGATCCATCTGTTAAGCTTAGGTTTCTATATAGTTTATAAACTAGCGGAAATCCTTATTATTACGCTGTATACTATTCCAGAATTGCTCCGCGTTACTGTATTATATAATATATGGATCCTAAATCTAATTCTTTAGAAAGGTCTGTAGCTGTGGCCATATAATAATTTAATCTTTATTAAGCTGACTAAGTGCAATCTGGTTTAGTAATAGATCTTTAATCTTGCTAATAATCTATTAGGTACATTTTTTGGTGTTATCTTATATTATTAGTATTTTAAAGAAGTTATCCATTTCGCGGACCCAATTGTCTAAATAGTAAGCCTTGGGTCTAGGGCGGAGTTCTAGACTATTAGAGGCCTTAGCTAGTCAGTCTATATCTTTCTTCTACTTATTACGTAAATGCCTCTCTAAATCTTCCACACCTCCTTAGGAGGGTATAGGGTAACCCCTAGGGAGTCCTTAGTCTTGGCCTAATTGTGAAAGATTTTGTTTGGTCTAGATTAAGTTTTACTAGACCTGGATCTGCCCCTAGAGGTTTCTAATATGTTTATTAGTGGCTCCCTCCTATATGGCTTCCGAGAGCCTTGCGATGGCTTCCCAATATCCTCCTTATAGAAGATTAATATGGGGCTCCTAACTTTCTAGGCTCCGGCTTAGGGAGGCTCCGGCTATGGAGGTAGTGTTAGTACTAGTAGCTAGTATAGGTTTCCCAACAAGGCTTAAGTCTTAAGTTAGTGGTTGGGTTAGGTTACCTAAAGGGGTAGGCCCACTTGGCTTATAAACAGTTTATATACCGCCACTATGCTAATTGTGGGCCGGTAGTCTTCCGGGAGGGTTCCGGTTGGGTCCCTAGTTAGACGCGTTGGTATATTCCTCTAGCATTTCTGGCTTAGGGGAAGATCTTAGGGTCGCCTCTGGCGCTTAATCTTCCGATTGGCCTAGGTAGGGCCGGAGGGGTTCCGGTTGCTTTCTAGCGGCGTTGCGTCCGTCGTAGAGGGTGTCTGCGTTTTCCTTAGTGGTAACCGTAGGTGTGCGAGAGTCTTCGAGCTTTTGGTGCATCTGGGTATTGGGGCTTATTCGGCCGTCTTGCCCAGAGGTTTATATTGTCACAATCTCTCGCTGTTAAAGGGACCTTCCTGCCTTAATGCGACGGCTTTCTATAAGGTATCCATGGAGTTTCTATTTAGGTCGTCGTGAGATTTTTAAGGTAGGATAGTGGGTGTAAACAAAAATGTAAACAAATAATTTTATCCTTAAGCCAGCTGCCCTTCTAAATAGAGTAGGAAGGATTTGAATGTAAGGGGACTTTATAGACAGGGGGCTATAAGGACACGATTGTAGGAATAGATAGATTGTGGAGGAGACGAATCCTTGAGGAGGTAAGGCCTCTGGGATCGTGGAGACTATATACTAGGGGCATGTGCCTCCGGCACGTGACTGACGGACGTCCGAGGGGTGTCTGGGGGTTGCCCTGAGGGCAACCCGAGGTACCGCAATAATATCCCTTACACTAATTATATCCCGTAACAAAATTAAAATAGACCCTAAAAAGGTCGCTGCGGTTATAAACTGGGGAAGCCCTAGTAATATATAAGACATTTAAGGATTCCTAGGATTCACAAATTTCTATTATTAATTTATTAATTAGTTCTTAAAAATTGCCTAACCATTAGTAAACCTAATAAGAAAGAATATGAAATTTAAATAGACTGCTAAATGCGAATAAGCTTTTAATAACTTAAAATAATGCTTTATAACCGCTCTAATTCTTACCCACTTTAACCCTAACTTTAAATATATTATTAAAACAGACTCGTCTAATTATGCCCTAGGGGGAGTGTTATTGCAATATAATAAGAACGGTGAGCTGCGTCTAGTAGCCTTTCTCTCTTAAAAGCTCGCCCCTGCTAAATTAAACTATAAGATATATAATAAGGAACTACTTATAATTATTAAATGCTTTAAACAATAGTGTCCAAAACTTAAAGAATTATTATTTTTAATATATGTGTTAACAGACCATAAAAACCTATAGTACTTTATAACTATAAAGTAGTTAATGTAGCGCCAAATTTATTAGGCCGAATACCTCTTACGATTTAACTTTAAGATTATATACTAACTGGGTAAATTTAATTAGAAGCCTAATACATTAATAAGATAATTATAAAACTTACCTGCAAACGCCTTAGATAAACGGATTATAAATTAATTATGGATCTTATTACCCCCTAAACATTTTAAGAAACTATATCCTATATTCCTAGATATAGAACTTAATAGAAACAAATTAGAAATTAATAAATAGGAAATAGAAATTAATAAGCTAATGGAATATAAATATAAAAATAATGTATAGATAGCAGATATAACAAAAGTAATTTAAATAGGAAAACAATAGTATAAAGATATTATACTCGCTGTTACGGCACTGTCCTAACGTATACTGTCTTGTACTGTCTCGTACTGCTTCCTACTATTAGCTGGCCCACCACTAGCGCCTTGGCGGCTGCCCCTACTATTTATATACAATACCCCCTTTTACCTCATTCTCCTCTTTATACCACAATGTAGTTATTTAGCCTATTAGCATTATAGCACTGTAACAGTTTATGGTATCTCCTCTTGCGCCCCATCGCAATCTTTATTCCCCCCAGTCTACTATCTCCATTTTCCCAGTATAATCGCGACCCAGCGCAACCAATAACACTATACCACAGTCCTAGACAATCTTAGTATTGTCCTAGATAATCTTAGTATTACAGCCAGCATTATAAATTTCAATTACCCTGCCTAGATCCCCTAAAATGGGTAACTAGAATACCCCATTAGCGAACACATACAAAGCGCTCGCCCGCCTCTTTAATACCTCCTACACCAACATCGCCTAGGCAATTAGAAGTGGTCCGGAGTACCCTAAGAACCTCAATATAGCAGGAACATTTCAGCACCTCTCTATATATACAACCTTTTTAACTAGTGTTAAGAGCGGTCTCTAAATAGTCTATAATAAAGGCCGGACTGTAAAGTCCCAACTTAAAGAAGCTTAGCATAGAATAACTCCCTTAAGACACTTAAACTATATATAAAGCAATACAAACAGCAAGCTTTGGTATATACTAAGACTATACAAAGTCTAAGCTCTTAGATCACTATACTTACCCAAACCATTACTAATAAGAACACTGCTACTAGCTCTCCTCCCCTAGCTAAGCCCTATAGAGGGGGGCATGAGGTAAAAAACCTAACCCCATTTAATAGCAAGGGATTGCTAACTAAAAAGCAAGAAAAATTTAAAATATAGGAAATAAAGATCTAAGGCGTTTTCTATAGAGATACAAAGTGCTTTAAGACCCTAATAAACGAAGTCCTCTATATGTCAGATATGCTAACAGATAAGGCTTATAACTATATCAAGCATGGCCTTAATATGCTACGTATACACCCAAACAACCTAAGCAAATAGGCCTTCTCTAACTAAGAGTCTATGTTTACGTATATAAAGAAGCACTATAAGACCATAGATATAACCTAAGCGGCTAAGAATAAATTAGACACCTTAAGCTAAGGTAAGTATAATTACTGGTCCTAGAAAGTAGAGCTTAATAAGTTAATAATTAAAGCAAATAAGACTAAGGAATAAAAGGTAGATCTGCTTAGGAAGAATATTTTGTCTAAGATAAGGTACTTAGCCCTTACCCTTAGCCGTAAAATTAATAATACTGACTATAAGGGCTGGAGTGAGTAAATAGATATATTTGCTTATAACCTATAGAACCACGCCTACTACACTAAGCTAAATACCGCTAAGCTAAGTACTGCTAGCGGCTATTGACCTATATTACCTAATAATAATACCTTAGCACTAGCACTATAGAATAACCCAATAGACCTTAACGCCGTTAAATTTGGCGGCGGTAGTAGTAGCCTCCCTAATAATGTCTGAAGATATTATATAGATAATAGACTCTGCCTAGTATATGGTTAACCTGGCCACTAAAAAGATGTTTATAACCCTAAAACGAACCTAAATCCCCTCCTAATGCTACTGCGCTAACCCCTTCCTAGCCGCGGCAGATTCTTTAGTAGAGGGATTAGCAACTGAAGCGATAACCATAAATAGAGACATAGGTTTGGATATAAAGACCTACCCCTATAATTCCCTTCCCCAATATAGCCCTAGCTAATGGTCCCGTATATAAACTATAGATAAGTACTCCGTGCCGCTACTAACCGTAAGACCAGCTATATCCTTAGCAAAGTACCCCCTAGTATATATACACCGTTAGAGACTAATATATTAGGATATACTAGCTAAGACTATAGTTACTAGCCAAGCCCTAAAATCCAGTTATTAAAAGACTAACCCTTGGACTAAGTCGCCTTTAAGGGTTAGAACCATATGGGGAGGAGGATAAAAGGATTAAATCTATACTACTAGATTAGTTAGACCTTATTCTAAGCCAGCTGCTACTTAACCTTAGAATAGCAAATAATAATAGAAATGCTATCCTTATTTAGACTTACCTTTCCTTACTACGCAACTCACTTCTATAAGTTTTTATTAAAACAGTAAGCCTTATTAATAGTAGTAGTACAGCACTAGCGTTTACAGACGAAGACTTACTTATAAAAAAGTATAATATTATAATAAAAAGACTCCTAGTCCTAAAACCACTCCGTCTTGCTAATAGACTTCCATTTAGCTTTATTACCCACTACTTTATAGCAAGAATAATAATTGGCCACTATATAGAATCCATACTCTTCTATATTATAAAGTTATTACCCTTAACACTAGTAATTCTTAGAATGCCCTAGCTTAAAAAGCACAACCTAAAACCAGACTTCCCCACTTTAGAGCTTAAGTTTAACTCCAATTACTATACCCATAACTATCTCCTATGGTATATTCCTAACTATAACCAAGTAGCACCACATGAACGTATCGTATGGCTAACGCTTAGATACCGTCAGCTAATAGTAGAAGAGGTGCCTAATATTAGTAAGCCAATATATGCAGTAAATAAAGCAGAGATTCTGGAAGACTAGACTACTGCCCTATTTCTAAAAAAATAAACACCACCAGAACTATAAGTCCCCTACATACACCCATTTAACCTAGGTTAGCTAATAAGACACCTAACTTTAAGTTATTTACCATATATATATATAACCGCACGTATAATAGCCAAGGGTATTATAGCTAAGACTAAAACTAGAGCAATTAAGACCTCCCCCCTATAATGCCCAACCTTATACCTATCTCCCGCGCGTACTATATAAGGCCGCCGCCTTATTTCCGCCCCCCTAGGCCAACCAAGCTGTGCTAGCCTAGCTATAGCACTAGAGAACCAGACACGCCCTAACCTAAACGACATTAAATGCACTTATGCTGTTAATTTTACCCAGTTCTGTAAACAAAAAGGCATAAAGGTAATAAGAATCTATATAGTAGAGCTAGTAGAACTAGTTAAACAAGAAGAATACTAACAGCTACTTAAGGAGCTACCTATAGGCCTAATAGAAGTACTAAACCTATTAGAAAGGTCTTTCTACTGGCTAATAGAAGGCGACTATATAATAGAGGAAGCCCATTGTTGGTAACACAAGGTGATATCACGTAGTTACAGTTTGTAGCTAGTATGATGTTGTTCGATTGTTGTTGTTCGATTTTCTTCTTGATGAGGAAGGGCGAGGAGCTTAGGGCTCCCCGCCACGCTAGTGCCGCGGCGACACGTGACCACACGTGATACATTCCCGACACTGGCAATTCTTCTTTTGTGGATGCCATCTACATACAAATAACGCAATTAAGCGTGATAAACATCAATCCTCCTTACTCACTATTGCTATTGCAATATAAGTCTCGTTGTTAAATGTCTCTAAACCAAAGTCTATGGAATGCCATCTTGTAAAGATGCTGAGCTAAAGAGAAGAAGAGGAACCGTTTAGGGGTTAGAGGTGGACATCTTGCGAGGGCCGCCAAGGCGCTAGTGGTAAGCGAGCCAATAGCGATTTTCTATCCCGGGGATGGAAAATCCTGATTAGCTGGTTAAAGTTAGGGTTGGCAGAATATGGTAGAATTTAGGGTCGGCAGGCTAAGATTATTAAATATGGCCTAAGAATTATATATAGAAAATAACCTTGAATTGCTATATCTTCTACTCCCTCTTAACCCAACCTTTAACTTATATACGCAGAGTATTTATGTTAACAAACATTTCTAGAGCCTTATTTAGGTTTGCCTTTATTATTGTATCTACTGGATTATCTTGTCTATTAATCTATTAAATCTTAAAGAGCTTTTAACGCTTATAGGATTGCCAAAGTGCTATAATATTAATTATAAGGCGCTTCTCCTTTGTGGTGCCAAGCTTAACTAAACATTTATAGAGGGAATATAAGTCAGTGCACATAATTATAGGGATAATAGAAAGTTTGAGTTAATCCGTAATTATCTTTAGGGTAGTTCTAATTGCAATTACTATATTAACTCCGCTGACCATTCCGTATATCTCTAACGCTAGAACGCTTCGAGTAATGTACTTACTCTTAGTTAAGCTCTAATAGATAAAATTACTATAAATTATAAAGTCATTCTCTCTAGTAAATTTGTTTATAATAATAATCTTATATCTTAACTAGGAGCTAAAATCTTTGTTATTTACAAATGATCTATTAACAAATACAAAGAGCTTAGCGGTAGGAAGATTAATAGGCACATAGAGTAGTCCCTAATTAAGATAGTTCATTTGCCAGAAAAGACGTTTATTTAGGGCAAGAACATTATCCTTAGTTGGTTCCTGGTGTTAAGCGGCAACAGAGAGATTAAAGGAAGCCTCGGGTTGATAGATAGAAGCAATATAGGCTCCGCGAGCGCGTTGCTCCACGTATCCTTGCTTCGGAGAATTAACGTTAACAACGTCGATCTCCTGCTTGTCAGATGCTTGGAAAGGAGCTCCAGGAGTTGTAATACAACCTTCCTTTCAGAGCTGTTTTGCGAGCTCGAAGTCAGCCTTCTCCTTGGTTGTTATAAAGGCCATCAATAACTCAATACCATTCTCAATAGCGGCAATGAATTGCTCTTTAAAATCAACAAGATATTGGCGATTTTGTGATCCCTTTAGGCAACCTCTACCGCGTCGTGGTTGCGGCATATCTACTATAATTATATTAGGATCGTAGTCGTCTTCTAGAGTATGTTAATTGTGGTTCTCCTCTAGGGTATCTTTTAGGGCATTCTATAAAGGCTTAAAACTGTTATCTTTGTAGTAAGGCTTAATAACGGTTAAATGGAATTAAGTGGGTCTATAAGGCATCTAAATAGTACAAGTTTAACTATTAATTACAATAAGTTAATATAGGCCTGACTATCCTCCCTTTTTACGCCATACGCGTACCTTAGACTGGAGTGGTAGATTAAGCGTAGTTAAGGTATTTAGGCCATTTCTTATTCCTAGTGCGTCGTTGACCTGGCGTGTGGCGTAGAGACGTCGCACCTCCTTTATTGCCTTGCGAATAGCCTTAGCTCGTTACACAATAGAGGGAGATAGTAGAGAATTATTAGTTATTTAAGGGTAGGCGCTAAAGACTAGCAATATAGGTACAAGTCTATCTAGGCCAGTGGAATTATTAACGGCTTTAATAGCCATTTATAAGGTAAGTTCTTTGCTAATATCCTCTAGTTCTAAAGAGATAATCTTATATACGTGGTATAATAGTGTGTAATATCGCTCCACTTTTCTAACGCTATTATATGCCTTAATAGGAACTTCCTTAACCTTAATTACTATTGCCTTTATCTATTATTGAAACTCTATAGATAAGAAGTTCTTTCCTATATTATAGATAATTTAGTTAGGGGGTCCTAGGTAGATATTAATCTAGCATAATTAAAGGGTATCCTATATGTTCCTAGCTAATATATCCTTTAAGAATCGTGCGGCTTGGAAGAAGGTTAAGAAGTTAATAACTTAGAGTACTAGCTTGCCGCTAAGATATGTAACATTAACGATAATATAGAAGTTAAAGTTATAGTCATCTTTAAGGGTAAACTTAAATCGGCTAGGGGACTTCTGGTTTATTTAGCAGTAATAGTAGTATTTTATAAGATGCTTAATTGCCTTAACCTTAACTTTATAGCCTACTTACTAAAGAACCCTAAGCAATTAATAAATGGATGGGTGGCCAAAATAATAGTATAGTTGGCGTAACTCTAACTTAGTTAAGTGGCTCTAAGCAATACTCTTTTTTAGTTAATAAAGGAGCAACTAGGGGTAGCCCTGCTTGCGTATAACAGGCACCTAATTATCTCCTTAAATAAGTATATTCTTAAGGTTATTAAGCTTAATACCTAATTTATTTATATCTTTAATGCAAAATAGAAATGGGGTGTTTATAGGAATAATATAAAAAGTAATATACCCTAAGGGGGTTTAAACCCTAATTATTCTAAGAGAGATTATAGTACCCTTACTAAAACAAATTGTGTATTGGCCTGCCGTTAAATAGTTAATCTAAATAGAGCTATTAAGCTGCTAAAGGGCTCGAACTTAAGGTTTTTCTATTATAGATACTCCTGCGGCTCTAGTGTCTGGTATAATACCATAGAAGATATTTACTAAGTATCTATTATTAAAGGAGAACGTGGAACTCTCCCTTAGCTTATTAAAGATATCTAACTTTATAATAGAGTGGAGCGTAAATTAGTTATTAAGAACAGCAACGGTTTATATGCTATCTACCTCACTATACTTAGTAAAGTATTAGTTAGGAGAGTAGTCCTTAATTTCTATATCTATAAGGAGCTGTTCGGCCTTATTAACCTTATCCTTAAGATCTTCTACGCCTTTATATTTAACTAGGAAGCTTTAGAAGTAGGCTATAATAACCTTATAATTTTTAACATTTCTTATACTCTAGCAAAACTTATTATATGCCTTCTTTTACTTATTAAGGAAGTGTCTAGTTAACTAGCAATTTGGCTTCTTATAAATATAGCACTTTTTTTAGCAATCACTTTAAAATAAACCTCCACGAGTACCTCTACAATTGCCTTATAGTCAACGTTGATTATACCCTTTACCGTATTCCCTACTACGGCCACTATATATTTAGTCAGTCCAGTTATAATTATATTAGTTGGGAATACTTAGTTAGGTAGGGTTTTCGGCATAGAACTATTAAGATTCTTATATTTGTATTACAGTACCTACGGCAGAGCGTAGCTCGGCATATACTCCTGTAAACGTATCTATAGGTTTATATAGCGCCAAATTACACTTAGGAATGCTATGGCAGGCTAAGATAATCTAGTCCCTTAGACTGTTCTTATTTTGGGAAGTTTTAGTAAAGCCATATTAGATTTTCTAGAGTTTATTAAAGAGTAGTTAAAGGCACTCTAAACAAGTCTTTATTAAGTTAGAAGCAATAACTCTTTAGAATATAATCTCCTGCCATTCGGATATATAAAGCTGGCAATTTTTATTAGTCTTAAAGTGGGCTCTAGTAAGCTGAAATATTATATTAAAGCTATAGTTTCTACCTATAATATGGTTATAATAAAATGTTACCGCCTGTCCCTTTAATATAACCAAGAAAGCATAATAAAACTAGTAGCATTAGATTCTAACCTTGCTATAGCAGTTATAAAAGACCTATAATTTTGTTCCGAGTATATTATATAGTTCTCCTCCAAACTTCTTCTCCTTGTCCAAATATACCTTTATTAGATTCGTGACTTCTCGTAGTAGAGGCTTACCGGTTGGCTAGGGTAGAGGAACTGGAGGCGGCGGAGGTAGAGGAAGAGTACCTCTAGGTAGAAGAGCACCTCTAGGTGGGAGAGTATCTCTAGGTAGAATAGTAGCGTTCTGGGGGTTTCGTTCTAAATTAAAGTTACCCTTTAAAGAATATAGGTTAGTTCTAGGTTTCCGTAGTTAATATATAATCTTAGCTTCCGTCCATACTGGTTCTTCTATACTAATAATAACGGCCTAGATATTACTAGTAATTAGGTTACCGTTTTTAGCAATATATACCCTATTTCTATAGAGGAAGTCTTAAAAATTCTAAATAATATTAACATTGCCAAGTGCCTAGGTGTTAGCGGTCCATCCTATAAAATCCCCCCTAAAATATTCCTATAGCTATAGATCGGCGTAGTGTCTACTTTAGTAGAATATAATACAGTGTAGAAGAAAGCCATTAACTTATTTTACGGTATAAGTTGTTATATTAATGGTAAATTCGTCCCAATCTTTATTAATAAGTTTTGCGTATAAAGCTACCCCTAGTGGTAAGGAGTCTTCCCAGTTATTTAAGGTAGGCGTAGCCATGTTTTTGGGGGGAGGGAAGTGTTATTAGGGTAAGGATTATTGTTTAATACGCGTTCGTTGTTTGGTACGTATTTATAACATATATTTGCGATTATAGGGCTTAGGACCAGTTCTAGCCTTAAATCGCGAAGACTTATAAAGCGTGTTGTTCTACGTAATGGACGCAAGAATCTGTAATCTAGGAAAGGCTTAGGACCAGTTCTGGCCTTTAGATCCTTAGATTTATAGAAAAGTTCTATTTAAGATTTAGGACTAGTTCTAACCTTAAAAGACAGCTTCCTCTAGCACAAGTAGTACTGGTATAGTGGCTTGTCTCTTCTTAGTGGAATACCTAGCTGTTCTGTGGTATAATAGTGAAGTTAACCACTGATCAGTATTGGTAACACAAGGTAATATCACGTAGTTACAGTTTGTAGCTAGTATGATGTTGTTCAATTATTATTGTTCGATTTTCTTCTTAATGAGAAAGGGCGAGGAGCTTAGGGCTCCCCGCCACGCTAGTGCCGCGGCGACACGTGACTACACGTGATACATTCCCGACACCCATAAAGCGCTACCCCTTTTTTTCTATAACTTTCTTAAAATAAACCTAAAAACCAAGTCTAAGTTTCTACGCCGGAAGATAGTTAATACTAATATTAAGAAATTCCTAAAAGGCAAACCAGGATTAACCTATAAGGATATTTTATAACACTTACTAAAAGAGTTTTACAAACATATTAAATACTTCCTCCCTAAAAATATAGATAGGCTGCCCCCTTACTAACTATGGGACCACAAAATTAAGATTATACTAGGAAAGTAGGCCCTATATTACAAAAACAGACCACTTTTACCTGCTAAACTTAGCTATATAAAGAAGTGGATTAACAAGATACTAGATAAGGGTTTTATCCGCGAATTAACCTTACCAGCCGCTATACCACTCCTCCTTACAGCAAAACCTAGCGGTAGTGTATAAATCTGCTATAACTACTAAGGCCTAAATATAGTTACTATTAAGAACCAATACCCACTGCCACTAGTCTGTGAGACACTTAACGCACTCTATAGTGCTAAGTACTTTACTAAGCTTAATATAATTGCTGCGTTTAACTAGATCCGGATTACAGAAGGCCATAAGTGGCTTACAGCATTTATTACCCGGTTTGGACTCTATAAGATGCTAGTTACACTATTTAGTCTCTATAATGCGCCCGCTATATTCTAAAACTATATTAACCATGTTTTATATAACGCCCTTAACAACTACTGCACTGCATATCTTAATAATGTCCTTGTCTTTTTAAAAACACGCGCTAAGCATATAAAACACGTAAATAAAATTATCTAGAGACTTAGTAATGCTGGACTCTAGATTAACATTAATAAGTTTAAGTTTTATGCTACTAAAATAAAATATCTTGGCTTAATTATCTTAACTAACGGCATGACTATAGACCCTAAGAAGGTGTAGGCCTTATAGAAATGGAAGGACCTAACGTTAGTTAAGGAACTACAGCAATTTCTTAGCTTTGTAAACTTCTACCAATGATTTATTTAAGGCTATTCTAAGATAGTTGAGCCTATAACTAGGCTACTGAAAAAGAGCATTAGCTAGTTATAGGGCCCTAATTAAGTACAGGCATTCTAGACCCTAAAAATAGCGTTTACTACAGCACCGGTCCTAGCATATTATAACTATATAAAGAAGACTATAGTAGAGACAGACGCCTTAAACTGGGCTTTAGGTGGAGTGCTCTATTAAGCTAATAAAAGTAATAAGCTTAAGCCAGTCGCATTCTTCTCTGCTAAGCACTTAGCCCCTAAATGTAACTATAAAATATATAATAAGGAGCTCCTAGTAATTATTAAGGCACTAGAAGAATAGCGTCCTAAACTATAAAGAACTAAGCAGCTACTTAAAATTATCACGGACTATAAGAACCTCTAGACTTTTATAATAACAAAATAACCAAACTAGCGCCAAGTCTGCTAGGCTAAGTTCCTTTCCTAATTTAACTTTGTTATTATATATAGGCCTAGTACTAAAGCTACAATCCTAAACGCTCTTAGCCGCCTCCTAGGCATTACACTTGCTAATGCTAATAACAAATGTCTACAATACCGAGACCGCGTTGTCTTACTACTAAAGAAAGTCGACCCTATTATCCTAGAAGAACTACTAAGCAAATCCCAAGACCAGAGCATTAAAGACTTTATCGCAGTAATGGACCTAGAGCCTAAGAAAAAAACCCTTAAGGAGCTTATTAAGAATGCCTATAAAGAGAACGAACTCGCTAGGAATATGTTGGCTGCGCTATGTAAATAGGAAGACTATAAAGCACGCTATTAGCCTAAGCAGATTAGGAAGCTGCTCCGCTGTAATAAATCTAAATATTTAATTATTAACGGCCTAATCTACTATAGGAATTGAGTATTTATCCCTGATTTACCTAAACTCTAACTAGAAGTTATACACCGCACGCACAGTTTAGGCCCTATGGGTGTGACGGGCTTGTACAAATGCTTCTAAACCAAAGCTTGTAGATTGCTACTATACAAGAATACTAAGCTAAGGAGAAGAAGAAGAAGAATCGTTCAGGGGCAGTAGGTAGACATGTCGCGAGGGCCGCCAAGGCGCTAGTGGTAAGCGGGCCAATAGCGATTTTGCATGCCGGGCATGGAAAATCCTAATTGGTTAAATATGGCAGGTAACGCGCTCCAGCACCATCACATCACCCCCCCCTCCCAAAAAAGCCTGCCCTTAGGCTTTATCCAAGTTCTTTATTGTTGTCTAAATTATTATAGTTATCTAACCCCTCTTCCTAGCATTTAACCCAGCTATCTAACTTACATGGTAGTCCAGGGAGGTCTAGGTAGGCTAGGTGGAAATCTCATAGCTTATAGGGAGAGTACTTAAAATCGGATGCAGGGTACCATTCTAGATCTTCATCATAACCTACCTAGCTTGCATGGTATTTTAAGGTACTATAGTCCTTCTTTACTGCTAAGATCTCTTCAACTTCCCATTCCTCGTCCTTTGCAATCTAAATTAGCGGTAGGGGGTCATTGTACTATCCAGGCAATAGGTTGTCCACGGCCTTCCGCAGTTAGTCTAGAGAGAAGATAGGGTGGATCTTTATTAACTCTAGTAGCTTAACCTTAAAAGAGTGCCCTACCTTCTTAGGGATTTTATAGGGGCCAGCTATTTGGTGGTCTAGCTTATGGCTTAGCCTCTAGGTTTTCTAGTTCTTTATTAACACCCATACCTTATCTCCTATATGGAAGTCTACCTTGCGGCAATGTTAGTTTATGTCAGACTCTTTCTTCTCTTATGCCCTTTTTATAATTGCTTAGGCAGTCTCCTAGGCCCTATATATTCTCTTAGCGAATATCTGGGCCTCTTTATAGCTAAGGCGTTCACAGGCCGTTATATATCCATAGAGTAACTTAAATAGCGATATTCCTATACTATTATAAGGGAGCGTAAGCTGTGCGTAGTCTATTATAGGTAGTAGTTCCGACTAGTTGTCCTAGTAGTAGTTAATAAAGGAGCGAAGTCGCTGGTTAAGGTACTAGTTTATAATCTTAGTTTAGCCGTTAGTCTAAGGGTAGAATATAGTAGAGAGCTTAATCTTAATCCTAAAGATACGGCAGAATTTATTCTAGAAGTCTAATATAAACTAAGGTCCACAGTTAGAGACAATTAACTTAAAAGCGCTATAGATCCAGTAAATATTGTCCATATATATACAGGCTATATCCTTTACAGTCATAGTCTTAAAGCAAGGGAGGGAAACAGCTTGCTTACTTAGTTAGTTAACTACTATAAAGGCTATATTATAGCCGTGTTTGTCCTTTAGGAATAATTTAAAGTCCATTATAATATATTGCTAAGGGCGTTTAGGGACTGGCAGTGGTTGCAGCTATCCAGGAGTTTGGTCACTAGGGGTATTTACGCGTTTATAAGCATAACAATTTTTAATAAATTGTTCTATATCAGATAGGAGTCCTCGCCAATAGTAATAAGGTAATAGTAGTTAGTAGGTCTTATCTTAACCTGGGTACGCTATAGAGACTTAATAGTAGGCTTTACGGATTAGCTCTGTTTATAGGTTGTTAATGTCTAGAACTATAAGCCGTTCTTAGTATAGGAGTAGTCCGTCTTCTATTTCCAAATTAGGGTTACCCCCCATAGCTTAATCGCGGAGGGCTTTTAGGGATTCAGCTGTGCGGTTTATGGTTAGAATATAATTAATTAGTCCCATTAGTTTATCTAGGGTCTCTCCTTCTATAGGTACTACCTTATTCTGTTCAGAGCTCAGTTCCTTAAGGATACGCAGGTTAAGTTATTCGGTATAGAGGAGGGCGCGTATCCGGTGCTAAGCCTTTAGCTTGTCTTATAGCCCCACATCCTATTCTCTTCAGGTTAGGGCATTAGCTTTAGCATTTTACCTACCAGGGCGGTATATAATTATAAAGAAAAATTAGGAGAGTATTTTGGCCTACTAGGCCTATTAACCAGTAAGTTATTTTGTTGTTATAAAATACTTAAGGGCTTTATAATTAGTATAAACCTTAATCTAAAAGTCTATGCTTCTAAGCTCTGCGCGCCACTGGGACAATAATTATATAATAGCCAACATTTCCTTATTATGCACTTTGTAGTTGCACTTAGCTAGGGCCATTATTTTTAAGAAGAACGTAATAGGGTACCATTTACCATCTAGGTATAGCTGTAAAAGGACTCCCGCTACTACCCTATTAGAGGCGTCCGTTTCCAGCATTAATTTAAGGTCTAGGTTATAGTAATAAAGGATTAGGGAGAAAACAAGTCGGTCCTTTAACTCTTTAAAGGCTTTTATATAGTTATTATTAAAGACAAAAGACGTGTTATTCTTAGTTAGTCGTATAAGAGGCTTAGCTACAACTCCATAGTTATAAATAAACCAATGGTAGAAATTATAAAAGCTAAGGAAGGACTAGATTCCTTTTATAGTGTAAAGGGGTTTCTAGTTGCGGATTGCCTTAACCTTCTCTAGGTTAACTTTAATTCCTTCTATACTAATAATAAACCCAAGGTACTTTATGCGTTTTACTCCAAATTCGTATTTTTTAATATTAACTTATAGGCCTACATTCCGTAGTCTCTTTAGGACCTTCTTAATATAAACTTAGTGCTTAAGTTCGTTATCTAAGTATATAAGAATATCGTCCAGGTATGCTATATAGAATTTATTAAGGTAGTTAAAAAAAACATCATTTATATACCATTAATAAGTGGCTGGCCCATTCGTCAGTCTAAAAGGGAGGACTTTATATTTGTAAGACCTATAACGGGTACAGAACGTTATTAGGTCTTCCAATACAGGGTCCATCCTAATTTGGTAAAAAGCTTAGCGGATATTAAGCTTGGTAAAGATTTTGGCCCAGCTTAGACATATAAGGGTTTTATTAATTAAAGGGAGAGGGTACCAATCCTTTTAAGTAATAGCGTTTAGCTTCTAATAGTCGATACAGAAATAAAGGCTTTTATTAGGTTTCTTTACAAATAAAATAGGGGAAGTAAAGGGAGCCTGGCTTGGCTTAATAAGCCCTTTATAGAGGTTGTTAATTAGGTACTGCTTTATTGCCTTTAGTTCCTCCGTAGTTTATTAGTAAAGGGGGCTATAGCCTAGGGAGTTATTGGTCTCTAACTAAATCTTATAATTATAGGTTTAGTAAGGGGGCAGTATATCTAAAGCTACTTTTAAAAACGCGTCTCTATGGTTTAAGAGGTAATTAGGGAGAAGGCGCTTAACTAGTTTCTTATTAGTTTCCTTTACTAGCACTTCTTCCCTCTTAGCAATAATCTAGTTAATTTCGTATAAACTAGTAGTAAAGACTTCGTTGTCCTTCTAATATATATTAAAGTGGAAACCTATAGCACTAATTGCCGCGATGTCTACTATAGGGGTGTTATATAATAGTAGGGTTATCCGTGGCCTTAGGGGCTTTTAGGGTATTGGTGTTATCCTTACTCCTCTTAGCTCTTATTATATCTTCTAAAGGTTATCCTTTATATCCTATTGGTATATCCTCTTCCCTATTAGCCAGATCTTCGCAATTTAGAAGTTATCTACATTAGTATCCGTTCCACTTCCGTAAGTAAAGTCCTTCTTAACTGTAGTCCTTTAGGGGAGTATCCTTGTTGGTACGGAGTTCCTACCGGCCTTGTAGCGGGTATCTTCTTAGGTAAAGGCTAGGTTGCGGTTCCTAATATCTTACTAGTAGGTAGAATTAGCCTTCGCGGCTAACGTCTTGTGGTCAGTACGGATTTCCCTAATAAAGGAGGGTAACTTCGGTCTATTCTCCAGTCAGATAAACTATCTTTATTAAACATTTAGCTAAATATTAAAGTAGGACATCTATTTTCGGCTAAGAATTATGTTGTATAACCCTAGGTCTAGGATATAGAAGGGGATACCAAACTGGCGTTATCTATTAATAGCAATATATAGCTTTAAAATGTAGGTAACCAGCATACTAGCTTAACCATTATAGCCTTTTACTTAAACAGGCTTCTCTAATCGGGTAGCATTTATATTTAAGAACTTAGCAACATTATTTGCATAAGTAGTATTTATAAAGGTAAAGCTATTTGCTCCAGTGTTAATAAGGGCAGTTGTATTAACTCTATATCCATTTTAAGATACTGTATATAGAACTATAAAGTGTTTTCTACCTATTAGCTAACTTAGATTAATCTCTTTAAGATTAATAGGATACCTTAGGGGGGAGTCTTTCCCTAGAGTTTTTCTTTTTCTAATTTATTAGACGTTTCTTCTTCTTCCATCTCCTTAATATTACCCATATTCTTTAGCTCTAGGTAGGACATAGCAAAGTAACTATCCTTTCCGCAATTAAAGCACGTGACCGTGGTAGGGTTAATTAGGGTATTACAACAAGTATTAGTTAAAGGTATAGTACATAGCGGGTCAGGCAAGGTTTGTAGGTAGGCAGTTATAACCGCTTTTAGTATAAGGGCGGTCGTGGTTTGTCTTCTAACACTAGCTCCCATTAGTATAGCGGATAGGTTACGGTCGCTATAGGGCCGCTTTAGTTAATCAGAATAAGTATTAATTTATTTTAGTTCTAAATCCAGTAATAAATATCAGGCTGCAAGTTTTTAGTAGGTTAGTAGGTTATCTAAGGCTACCACAATCTTCTCTTATAGTTAGACTGTTAGCTTATTATATAGGTCTAAACAATAGTTCTTAGGGGGAACCTAGCCTTTGCCTACTAGGTATAAGAATTAAGTCTAGAACTTAGTAAAGGATTAGTTTAATTTTATTATTAGGCAATTATAGTTATAATAGGCATCCCGTACTTTATTTGGATTAACATAGATAGCAGCTAGATGCTGTATTATCTTATTAATAGATGTAAACTGAATAGGTAACTCGTCCTTAAACTTGGCCTAAAGGTGTCGCTAGGCGTCCCCAATGGTTTAACTAAAGAGGTAGAGCATTTTAGCTTCTTTAGAGGGGAAATAGTTATAGTTAACACAAAGCTTTCCTTATACCTAAATTCTCCAGTTCTTAAAGGTTAGATCTATGCCATTTAATAATAGTAGGGGGTTAGGGAGCTTAACGGACTTTAATTGCTTTATCATCATATCTATACTCTCTGGTATATTACATTTGGTTAAGTAAATGGGTTAACTAAGGCTTTATAAAGGGGAGGCTAGGCTGTTTTATAAGGCAGCAAGGCTTTTTAGGATCTCCTTTAGAGTCTCTTATATACTTTAGGCTTAAAGACAATCAACCTTCTAATTAGCAGCAAGGGTATAAATCTGCTCGTGTATACCTATAACGTTGTTATTATCTTTAATTTCTAATCCTAACTGGATCTCGTGTTCCTCTTAAATAGAGGCAGGTCTTTTAGATAAGCTCGCTTTAGGTGCCATTATTAGCTTCCTAAAGTTCGTTGGAATTATATAATTCGGCTTCAATTCCGGGGTTCTTTTAGGGGTGTAGGTTAAGTACAGTCTAGCCTATAAAGTAGGATATTATTAGGGCCTTCTCAGGCGTAGTAGTGTAAGTTTTTTAATATCTAAGTATAACGCGTTAACGCGTCATTGCAGACAAAGGTCTTCTTTTAGGGTGGGATATTATTAAGGCCTTCCCAGGCAGTATATGGAGAGCTTAGTATAATGTAACGGGCTTATACAAATGCTTCTAAACCGAAGCTTATAGATTGCTACCATACAAGAATACTAAGCTAAGGAGAAGAAGAAGAAGAATCGTTCAGGGGCAGTAGGTAGACATATCGCGAGGGCCGCCAAGGCGCTAGTGGTAAGCGGGCCAATAGCGATTTTGTATGCCGGGCATAGAAAATCCTGATTGGTTAAATATGGCAGGTAACGCGCTCCAGCACCGTCACAATAGGTCACTTAGGCCGCATTAAGACACTAGACCTCCTTAATCAAATATATTAGTGGCTAGGTATTTTACAGTTTATAGCTACCTTTATAAAAGATTGCGCTCTCTACTTCCATATAAAAACCCTATACTTAGCACCGCCTGGTTTCCTAAAACCACTAGAACTACCAGTCCGCCTATAAACTAATATCTCTATTAACCACATTATTAACTTGCCTAAGTGCCTTTATAACAGCAAAACATATAGATATATCTTTGTTATTGTTAACCACCTAATAAAGATAAGACACTTTATTCCTATTACTAGCCTAGACACTAAGGAGCCTATTAAAGCATTTACCTATACTATCTATAAGTTATATGGCGCTCTAAATACCATCGTTTCTAATAGAGGCTCTTTATTTATTTCTAACTTCTGGCGTTGCCTAAACTAGCGCCTAAAGGTAACCCTAAGCCCTAGCTCTACATAGCACCCTAAAATAGATGGTTAAACTGAGATTGTTAATATAGCAATAAATAAGTACCTATATGCCTTTATAAGCTTTACCTAAGACAACTAGGTAAACTAGCTCCCCCTTACTAAGTTTGCCATAAATAACTAGGTTAATAAGACCATGGGAATCTCACCGTTCTTTACCAACTATGGCTATAACCCACGTCTAGGCGTTAAACCAGTAGGCCCCTAGCTATTAGCCCTATTTGTATATATAAAGAAGGAGTACTTATAAGCTAATACTATTGCTAACCGCTTTAAGCGTATCTTAACCCAGCTTAAAGCCCTAGCTTATACCTCCTAGTAACAATATAAAGACAACGCTAATATAAAATAAGATAAAGGTATAATATTTAAAAAGGATAACATAGTTATGGTTAGCCTTAAAAATATAAAGACCAACCGGCCTAAGAGGAAGTAGGATAATAACTAAGACGGACTTTGGCCCGTCCTAGCTGCCTATAAAGGAGCAGTTATATTTAACCTCCTAGACCATATCCGTGTTAATAAGTCTTTTTATACTTTAAAAGTCCGCCTCTAGTTCCCTAAAGAGATCTCTAATTAAGTACACATTAACAAAGAGGAATGTTGTAATATTATAGGTAGGATAGCCAAAAGGGATAATAACGGCAATATTATGGACAAGTAGGAATTTAAAAAGATCCTTAATGTATATAATAAACAAATGGACAAGTATAGCTTAACATATTATATTAAATGGAAATATTATAACAAGAAAACCAGGGAACCCAAGAAATCCCTAAAAGGGTGCGAGCGCGCACTACTAAAGTTTTATAAATAACACCCTAAGAAGCCAAGACCCCTAGACTAAGTATAAGATAAGGGAGAGTTACACTAAGGCTGTAGCCGACCATAAAGGTAATTTGTGGTAGTTAAGATCTTATAGAACTTTAACCGTTGGTTAAAGTTGTCTAATTAGTTAGTTTTTTGCCAAGAAGCGCCACGCGGTAGCGGTATAGAGTTCTATTAATTTTATTCGTTAAGTTAACTAATTAAGATTTTCCATACCTAGCATGGAAAATTGCTATTAGCTTAGTTAAGGGCGGTAAGCGGAAGTAATATCTTTATAGCAAAAATAGGTTACTTATTTAGTTTAGGGACCAAACCTTTTGAGGAGGGGAGTACTATCACGGCACTGTCCCAACGCATACTGTCTCGTACTATCTCGTACTGCTTCCTACTGTTGACTGGCCCACCACTAGCGCCTTGGCGGCTGCCCCTACTATTTATATACAATACCCCCTTTTACCTCCTTCTCCTCTTTATACCACAATGTAGTTATTCAGCCTATTAGCATTATAGCACTGTGATACTCGCCAAATACGAAATTCATAATAATTAACTATACTATTAATAGAAGATGGTAGTCCTAAATTCCAAACCCTTATAATTTAAGATACTCAAATTTATACACAATTCCCCTATAGTAGGATATCCTGGCCATGTAAAGACTTATAAGATTATTTAATAAGCATACTACTGGCCTATAATGCATAACTACGTATAAAAATATGTTTAAGTATGCAGAACGTATATACGTGGAAAGACCTCTTATATAAAGAAGCAAGGAGTACTTTAACCATTGCTAATTCCAATGCAAAGATGGCGAGATATCTTAATTAACTTTATAGTCAACTTGCCTAACAGTAACGGGTTTACAAATGTTATAGTAGTTATTAACTATTTTACAAAAATGCGACATATAATTCCTATAGACTTAATTAATGCGATATTAGTAGCCAAATGTTTTATTAAGTACGTCTTTAAGCTATATAGATTTCCTAATACAATAATATCTAACCATAAAAGCCAGTTTATTTTAGACTTCTAGTAAGCTTTATATAAACAATTAAGCATTTAAATATAACTCTTAACTGCATTTTATCTAGAGATAGATGGCCAAACCAAAATCACAAACGCAATTATGGAACAATACTTATAAATATACTGCTCCTACCTATAAGATAACTAGGAAAAATAGCTGCCTTTAGCTAAGTTTACCGCGAATAATATAATAAATATATTAATAGGCGTAACGCCGTTTTACGCAACCTACGGACAAAACCCTTAACTTAAATTTAAACTATAACCTAAAATTAACATAATAGGACCTATAATTAAATGGATTTAGTTAATTAATGCGCATAACTTCGCTAATTAAATAAAGTAGTTAATGGAACTATTATAAAGTAAATTAACGTACGCTTAAATGTTATAGGAATGGCATGCAAATAAAGGACAAGCTCCTATATAGGACTTTAAGGAAGGTAATATAGCCTACCTAAATATACAAAACCTAAAGACTTAACGGCTCTTAAAGAAACTTAATTAAAAGTTTATAGGCCCATACCAAATTAAAAAAAAACTAAGCCTATACGCCTATAAGCTTAAACTGCTAACTAAGATAAAAATACACCCAACGTTTTATATAAGCTTATTACAACCTTTAAAAAACAATCTTATAACTTATAAAGTGCCGCCACCACCTCCTATAATTATTAATAATAGTAACGGTTCTTACTTTATTAATTTAATTAACAATATATAATAGAAACCATAATCTAAACAATTTAAACTTCTTATTAAGTGGGAAGGATATAAAACATAAACCTAGGAAACCTATAACCAGATTAAGGCCAATATGCCTACCTTAGTAAAAGAATTCTATAAAGACTATCCTTTACAGCCTATTCTAGCTGGATAGACATAATATAAAGGTAAATAATTACCAACTAACATAAATATACAAAACATAATAGCAGGAAACTTAAAATTAAAAAGAACTTAAAATATATTATAACGCTTATAACGTAATAAGTTATAAGTTCTTAACTAAATTAAATTATTTTAGACCTTTGGCTAAAGGAGGGGGTACTATAACGGGACTAGCCCAGTTATAGTAGGAATGTCTTAGTAAAACACTTAATAGATAAATTCCAACGCTTTAATTAAATTCTACTAAATTCTGCCAAGTTAATTAAATTCTACTAAATTCCACTAACTTAATTAAATTCCACTAAATTTTACTAATGTAATAGAATTTAGTTAAAACCTGTTAAAACCTATGTATGTATATGCCTATATGTCTACTGCCAAGACTCCTAAATATTTAGTTATAAGCTTCCTATATTCCTTTCTCTTCTTTACGCAACGTCTTGTTCCTAGCAAGAGCTATATACCCTTAGATTTAGATAGAATTCATACTATTCCTTCGAATCTTCCCCGAAGTCTCTTCGCGCCCTTACACTAAATTGCGATATCTCTAAAGCTATTTAATAAATTACTTTTTAAATCTAATAAGAGGTTTAAAATAGGTATGAAAGACTAATTATATAATTTTGGAATTTATTATTAAGCCATTGTTAAGATATCAAGGTGCAGTTTTTCTAATTTTTGGTGGTTTTTGGGGCTACCGGATGACTGATATTACTGGATGACTGATAGAACACGTTATAATCGTAGGTATGCTCTGGTTTTGTACCTCGTGGACTTTACTATACTGTTACGCCTGTATAGGCACAAACAAAAGATAATGTATCGATGTAAATAAAATTGAATCAATTGCCCTTTACATGAGAGCAACAATCTATGTAAGCCAAACCTGATGAAAACGCCCGGAACCAACAATAGATGCTAATATGTCCTCTCCTAACACCGGTCGCCCAACTTCTATATTTGAGAAATCTCGTAGGCAATCACGGTGCCGGGAGAAGTTCGGGAGACTTTTCCACCTTTTCTTGCTGTTGCCCCGAATTTGTAGGCACAAACTTCTCAGAGTTCTCGAAAGATATGCTCGAAAGCGATTGAGAAGTCTCGCCCACTGCAGGCTCTTCTCCGGCTTGCTTCTCCAACCCTCTCTGTTCCTCTCGTTCGCGCTGTTCTCGTTGTTCTTTTTCTTGTTTTTCGAACTTCTCCAATTCCGCAAGTCGTATACTCGTCTTCTCCGCCTCCTCCTTTGCCTTCTTTTCTCTCTCTTCTTTCTCTGTTTTCTCTGTCTTCTCCCTCTCTAACTGCTCTAGCGCTTCGAATTCCTCGTCGACCTCGACCTCATCAATAACTGCGCCTTCTTGTCCGACTTCATTGATGATGCCCGAAACCTCATCTACCCGGCCCATTTCCTCTTTCAGAGCATTGACAACCCCCTCGACACCTTCCACACCTCCCACCTCTTTATGTAGACCTCGCAAGACGGCTGCACTCGCTTCCATTACCCTTACAATCTCGACCTGGTCTGCCGCCGCTTCGATCTTAGAGAACACCTCTTCAAGCTGTGCAAGGGTATCCGTGCGACGTGCAAGCGTTGCTTCGGCAAGCTTTTTAGAACGCAATGCGCTCCGGGCTGCGGTTGCCGATTTCGACGCTACCGCCGCACGGGCGGTTGCATCCAGGGTTGCAATGCGGACTGTCAATGGGGGTAGCTGAGTGTTAAGCGACGAGATGAGATCACGGAGATTTGCGATTGTTGCATCCTGTTGGGTTATTGGAGATGGGATGGTCTCGTTCGTAGATTTGAACTTTATTGTCTTAGAATCGAAAGATATTTCTTGTTTGTCCCGGGCAAGGTAGACCAGGAGGATGTTGAGATCAACAGGGGTCAACGAATGCGTAGGGTTCAAGGCGTGGGTGAATTCGTGAGCAAAGGTCGCTCGCGAGTATACGAGATCGACTTTTGAGGTACGAGAACTCATATGTTTAAGGATGTAATTAGCCGCAGCCTGTATCTGTTAGTACTTATGCTTCTAAGTACAACTGGCAAAGGAGCAGATCCTGAACTACCTCTACGTTTGCTACGACTACGAAGTTTCCCACAGCCAGTTTGTCCTGACTTCCTGGCTCTCCAAGCACTCCTATTTGTCGTAGTCCCCAAGATATGACTTGCCACGGCGATATATTCCAGCTTCTGTTGTAGATACTAGTTTTGGAGGTCAGAAAGTCTTTTAGAGGAACCATCTCTCTCTTTGCTACAGCATCTCGCTGTCCGAAAAGTCAGTAAATCGAATAGTGTTCTCATAGAATCCACTCTACTCACTATAACAGCCCCTAGAGCCATAGGTCGTCCCCATTCTTTGCTCGCAAGAGCTCGCGATAGCTCCTCCCCAGTCCTAATCGTCAACAGATCGTTCACCGCTCCCTGAGCAGGAATAACTCCAGCACGAGCTGCATCTGTAAGAGCTTTCTTCCAAGCTGAGATATTTGCATAGTAGCCATCCGGGTTTGTGTTGAGCTGTAGGCGGAAGTCGGAATAGAGCGACGACAGGCGACCTCGACTAGAGCGGGGGTTAGTTTGATAGGTAATTTGGCTGGATGAATACCAGAGAAATGATACCTTCGAAAAGCTTCCTCATGGCTGAGGATGAATGCAAGAAGCTCGTTCATCGCGGTGGAGCAAGGTTGGTGGGTTCGCGGTGGTCCTTGAACCGAGTTACGGGCTTTAGAGTTTCGTCATGGTCAGAGCCGCCAAGACATAAACATTGGCTCCCAGGCACTTCTTTCGGACGTTTTAAAAAGGCTCCGATTTTCTCTCGTTCCAAACAGGCCACCACAAACAATATTGGACGTTGCATCCACAGTAGTGTTCGGAAGTATCTACAGAGTGTAAGAATGTCCCGTGACAGGAGTTGCTGGGGAATGCTTCAGCCCTACGAGCATTTTTTCGGCTTACCCTTTATGGACATGCACGGTAGATATTTAAGATGTATTAAGGCAGGATTATTTGTATGTTACAATACTGCTTCAAGGCCCCTTCTGATATTATTTCTATGTTTCCTAAATTCCGCAAAATCGAACCCTGAGCATTACGAGAGCTCGTCTTGCTGACTTCTGTTAATCTTCACCCTTTCCGAATGATTTTAATCCCGCTATCCTCCATCGCAGCCTTCATCTTCTCCATTTCTTCTAAATCTTCCTCATCGTCATCGCTTCCTCCGCCTCCGTTCTTCTTTCCACTCTCTCCCGCCTTCTCCGCTACAGAGCCCTCATCCTCAGGCACCTCCTTCAGAGCTTTCACTTCCTCCTCCCATTCCCTCCGCTCTTCCTCATCCATCTCCTCTCGTCTGTCAAGCCACCGTTCCTGCACATCTCTGGCATCCATGGTCACAGCGTCTTGGCGCATAGCAATTTGCCACACAGTATCATTCGCGCCTTCGGCGCTTCCGAACGCGTAACCACCCGCTCGATCAATAGCCCGTAGAAGTATCATCATACTCTTCTTATTTTCTACGGCAAGGGTTTCAAATCCCACGAGAGAGTAGTCTTCTACAAGGTCAATTATGGCTTGGTTGAGAGCTGCGAATTTGGATGTGGGGACATCGTCAGCTACGTCGCCACCGACGTTACCGTTTGCCTCTTTCGATGTTGATTTAGCAGGAGTAGAGATTGATCTTGAGGTCTGCTCGGTAGCGAGATGGGGGAGGAGGTAGGAGAGTGAGTGCACCTCGGTGTAGAAGTCTAAGTTGAAAGGGAGGTTAGGGTAGTTTGCAAGGTTGTCGATCTTGGTTAACACATTCAGGTGAGGGAGGTCCATTTGCAGCATACTGCGTAGCGCGAGCAGCAGCGCGGATATGTATGTTGAGGGTTGAGTGAGAACATAAGAATCTGTAAGGTGTAACACCACTAGCTAGAAAGGAAGTAAGTCTAATGATTCGTGAGATTGCAGGAAATGGAAGTTCAATATGGGATCAAGGGAGGGCGGACTCTATACCCGAGCTTTTGAAGGCGAAAGAATATGTTGCGGAGAGAAGAGTGGTGTGTAAAGAGTTCGACTTGGCCGGGACAATCAAATAGGATATAGTCCTCTATATGGACAGTGGTTAGCAGCTGTCAAGAAACAAGGTTTAGCCCTGATTGCGGACCTCCGAGTTGCTTCAGCCCCTCTTCTAACCATTCAAAATTATGTTCTAGCTCTTCCAGTGCATAGAGAACACTTCCGTTCGGCCCCAGCTCTTCTGTTTCCATAATTTCGTCTAGGGTTACGAGGTCCCGCACATCGAGGGCGACGGGGTAGGAGGTACGATCGTTGGCGGGGTCAAGGTTGACGACAGAACATTTCCGGCCGATAGCAGACATAAATTGGTGCATTCCATCGCAATAGGTAGATTTACCAGAGCCCGGAGGCCCTATTACTAGTTGTGCGAAAGGCATTTCCCGAAGAAGTGCAAGGTCTAGCAAGAGAGCAAAGACAAAGTGGCGGAGTTCTGAATTGGAGGGGCAGAAATCCACACCGCCTTTAACTTCTTGAACCTTCTGGCAAGCTTCACCTTTCTTCTATAAACAAGTCTCACAATGAGTTCCAGTACGTTTCTTGAATAGCCCCAGTCGTAGTCGTAGAGACCGAGCTAACTTTCTGAACTAACACAGACCAATTCGAGCTATCACAGCCACCGAGCGACGCCATCTCCGCGGTCAAGTTCTCTCCAAACACTTCAACGCGCCTGCTCGTCTCTTCATGGGATAAGAATGTCTACCTCTACGACACACATGCAGAGCCTGGAGGAAAGCTAATCCAGAAATTTGAGCACCGGGCGCCAGTTTTAGATGTTACCTTTGGGAAAGATGACAACGAGGCTTTCAGCTGTGGTTTGGACTGGGATGTGCGGAGGTACGTTATCACATAACTTTAGCATAATTGGGTGTATTTGCTAAGAAAGCTTTGATAGGATCGATCTTACTACAGGCGAACAAACTGTCCTCAGCTCTCACAAAGGCGGCGTCAAGTCTGTGGTGTACAACCCTGAAACCTCATTGTTGATTTCTGGCTCCTGGGACTCGACCCTCCACGTTCATATTCCTTCAAACCCGACTAACATGCCTGTCACAATTCGTCTACCAGGCAAACCCTTCTCGCTCTCCCTCACGGCGACTAAGCTCGTTGTTGCGATGGCTTCGCGAGCAGTGCATATCTACGACCTCAAGGCACTACAAATTCTCACCTCACAGTCCGAGGCTGCACAGCTTCCGAATCTTGTCGAGGTTGAGCCATGGCAGCGCCGCGAAAGCTCGATGAAGTTCATGACACGCGCGGTTGCCTGCATGCCAAACGATGCGGGTTACGCGAGTAGTAGTATTGAGGGCCGCGTAGCGGTAGAGTGGTTTGATCCGTCACAGACATCTCAGGCCAGGAAGTATGCGTTCAAGTGCCACCGCCAAGCTGTGGATGGCGTCGATGTCATATATCCGGTTAACGCGCTTGCATTCCATCCTGTTCACGGTACATTCGCCTCGGGTGGCGGTGATGGAGTTGTTGCATTGTGGGATGGTATTGCAAAGAGAAGAATTAGGCAATACCAGCGGTTCCCGGCGAGTGTGGCATCCTTATCATTTTCATGCGACGGGAAACACCTCGCTATTGGTGTGAGCCCAGGATTTGAAGACGGTAAAGAGGATATCGAGGGCGTAATGAAAGTGTTTATCCGTGAATTGTCCGATTCAGAGGCGAAGGGCAAGGCTGCAAAAGGATAGCGTTCTCCTGGCAAGGCGTATGGCGTTCTCATGGCTCACTGGTGACTTGGTCAGGACTTCAGGTCTCATGGTAGGTGGGAGGGCATGAAAATAGTACAATGAAACAAAGACATACATTCACCGCTGAAAAGGTATCGAAGTGCGCTAGGTCGCTTTGGAATATCTGCACACTTCTTGAAAAATCGAACGAAAGTTTGATGCATACTCTAGTGTTGAAGACTGCCAGTTCATACAGTAGATCTTACAATTATACCCTGACGAACCTTGAGCCCCCCTCATTTGCTCCACAAACGACTCACACTCCACTCGAGCCTTAATCAGCTCCTGCCAAATAAGAGTTCTCCCCCCAGGTGTCACATCTGCTAACCTAAACTTATCCGTGTAAAAGTCAAGGCGTCACTCGATCCAACACCGTACCGCCTCTCACTGCATCATTTTCCCCGGTCCTCCGCTAACAGCTTCAATACTAATACCTTCTCTTCTTCTTCCCTATCCACGTCCGCCGAAAGTGAACGAAATTGACGCCCACTCAACCGCCGCCGTGATACTATTGGAAGCGACACACGCTGTGGAATCATAGGACTGCGCAGGTCTATACCGGCAAAACCCTCCGTGCCGAACGCCACATTTGTTGGAGACGCCAGCACAGGTTCGTAGGTCGGAACCTTAATACCGTACTAGGAAGCTAAGCGCGCGTGCACAGCTTCGGCGCGAAGGAGATCCCGCTCGGTAATTTTCTTGGCGAGCACTGTGAGCAAGAGAGGGCGGTCGAGAGGACAAATCCAATCTGGATTTGTGCCGAGAGTTTCGGATAAGGGTATCTCATTAGGTAGTGGTTGAGAAAGAGCCATTGTCCTTTTGTGGATAAGGAGAGAGGTGGTGGTAATTCTGTCATATTTATGTAGTACCTAAGTATGATCCAAAGGGTAGTGGGTGATTCGAACTGGTGCTGATTAGTGCGGAGCTCAGTCCCAGTCGCGCGTGGCTTTGACGATTACGGGCGGCATTTCTTTCGAAGCCTCTATTAACGTTAGAAGGCGACTATCGTACAAAGCGGAACCAGTGTTTTATTTGTTGCGACGTGGACAAAATATATTTTACAATTCGTGAATCAGGGCTGAGCTGGTAGTAAATCAGGACCCGCTGACCAAAAGTCGCAAACGGAGTCACAGATCCCTCGTAGGTGCTGGTCGTGATCCCTCCTCGAGAAGCCTACGTTTTTAGTTACACGGGATGATAGCCATCATAGAAGAAAGTACCGTACCTCAGCGGGACTATTTTGTACTGTCTCGAGTTAAGTCCTAGTAGCAATGCTGCCAATTTCGTTTTTGCGTGTTACCTGAGTCATAAGAACTCAACCCTCGCTGTCGCTATCGAAGTCATCCTCGCCCTCCTCGGCGTCTTCAATAGCCATCACGAAATCCTCCCCACGACCATTTACGGATTGGCCACCTGCGTGACTTACGGATTTCACAGATTTAGTAGGTTCTTCTCCACCCATAGGAATTTCTTGCGCTCTCAATATCGTAGCCTTTGCCCTTTTGATGACCTCTTCTTCCGATTTTCTAATTGTTCCTGACACTCTCACAATCCGGACAACACATGGCTGGTTTATTGGTTTCGGCAATCTTGTGATAAATGTTAATGCTGCCCAAACGAGCTGATAGTGGGCACGTGGTGTTCGTATGATTGCTGTAGAAGTTGCTGGCGAGACGTATTTAACTGAAGAATATGATTTAGTTAGTTTTATTTGCTGAATATTTGATAAGGAAGCCGACCTTGGAGACTACTGGAGACTACTCCTACACCGTAATCGCCAAAAAGCTCTGCGACGCCCTCTCTAATGGCTTTTATTAGGAGCGGAACCGTCAGCTGGTCGGAGCTTGGTTGGTTGAACTGGACTGTATCCGGCAGTGAATCTTTGATGGGTAGGCCGGTCAAAGACGAAGGGTATAAAAAAGTGATAAGGAGATACCTGTGTTTGAGTCGGACCATGGTAGCATACTAGAGATCTACGGAGTGCCGCGAGACTCGATGTGAGTTCGCGGTTTCCTGATCACGCACGCGTACATATACTGTGGTATCGGAGGTCGGGGTTAGGCTTGGCGTAACCTTAGGTTACGCACGACCCCCTAAGGTCCGCGATATATTGTCTAAATATCACCCCCCCCCTTGGGTGGTGGCCCCTACTTTTTAGACGCGTTTTTAAGGCCTGGGTTAGTACTGGGTTAGTATAAAGGTCCTTATTGCGCGCCTTTAACCTCATTGTCGCCTTAACAATCCCATTTTTTAACCCTCTGCTGTTCTTGTGCCCGCGCTGGCTCCTGGCTCGCGCGGGGCTTCTAATTTTATATAGAAAGGCCTACTATAATTTTAATTCTATAATATAGAGCCCTCTTCTTCTCCTTCTCTATTGATATTTACGCGTTCGGTAGCTTTATTTACCTATACCGCGCTTATGCGTCTGCCCCCTTACCTCTTGCGGATATGGAGTCTCTTAGGAATCTTCTTACCCTATAGTCTACTACGGAAGCCCCCCTAGCCCCCTCCCCCTATAGCCTCTAGAACGAATTTAAGGCCTAAATAGCATAGCTGTAGGATATTTATAAGGCCTAGCGCTCGAAGAATACTATAAGGGCGTATAAGCCAAAGCAGAAAGAGTGGGAGGACTAGTATACAAGACTAAAAGGTAATACGGATAGCGCCTAGGTAATGGAAGATAAGCTTTACTTATTTTTAGAGCAGTAAGTTATTAATTAAGAATTATAGGCCGCTGGCTATTAAAAACGGAAGTTAAAACGGAAAGAGATATAGAAAGATGGCGAGCGGGCAAAGAAGAGGTAGAAGATGACTATAGGAGGGCTACTAAGGGGAAAGGCAGCCGCAGGGGTAGCTGTAGCCGCAGGGGAGGAAGCTATAAAGGAGGAAGAGATGTGGGATAAGGAGGCCCTAAACACCCTATTTAATAAGACCGTCTAATACTTAGTTATAAATAGCTACGTCTCCGCTATTACTGAGCTCTACGCGTAGTAGTCGGAAGGCAAGACCTTATAGCCGCTATGGGGGGAAAAGCTCTCGGCAGTACTAGATAGCGTCTACTATAATAAGGACCAGATTTGACGCGTTAACTTTATTAATTAAGGCCTATTTATAATTACTAGCGGCTACGATGTTAAAGGGCTTAAAAAGGCGATTACTTAATACTAGGAGACGGGCTCTAAGATACCAGGTTTAGTTAAGTCTTACCTTTAAACTATAGCTGAGCATTTATTAGGTTTGTATATTACGGTCTATATAGAGTATTTATAGCTACTGTTTTCTAACCTGTTTTTTAGGCCATACTACCGTTACCTAGGGTAAGAGTAGATGGGATATTTAGCTTACTAACCTTATCCTTATTAAATTAGAGAATAAAGGGCCTAAACTAGATAAGCTAGCGCTATATATAATTATGTTAATAATATAGGGGAAGCAGAATTAACACGGCAAGGTTAAGTATATGGGCTATATACGTAATACTAACCCTATTCTCTACCCTCTCTCTGTAATAGCCTTCTACTTCTTTAACCGCTAGGGTAAGGACGGCGCTAAAAGCTTTCTATCCTTTTGGTAGCTAGAGGACTACTATAACCTATACGTCTTCCCTGGTAGCATTAAAGTACCGTAACGGCCGTTAAGCTATTATACGCAATTTAAATAGAATAAGAAGATATTCTAGGGGGTAGGAATTTACTTAAAGGAGAAGACCTATAGCGCCTATAAGTAGAGCGTCCGGCACGCCGAGCTTAGCGGTGTTAAGGAGACCCAAATTAGATGGGCCAGACGCTAGAATATGGACGCGATAACGGGAGCCTACCTTAGCTATCTACCTCGCGCGTTTATACGGTCGATTGCCGGCTTCCTAAAGGAAGGAAAGGGCTACTTTCTCCCCCACATGTAAGAGGTGCCAGAGGAGGCCCTTTACTTAAAGATATGGCCTAAGACCAACGTCTGGCTAAAACACATAGAGACCTACTACCCAGAGAAGGCTGATAATAAGGTTATATAGCTTGACCTTACGGGCTTAGGATTTTTACGCCTCCTCTATATACTTAGGGTAATCCTATTATAGGACTTAGTAATCCTATGTAAGCAGTTCCCGCTTCACCCCCTATAGAAGGACTCCCTCTTCGGCTATAAGGAGTACCAGAGGTTCGCCACGCGGGTAGAAAGCTCGCTAGCCAGCGTAGTTACGCCAGATAAGATAATAATACGGAAATACTGGCCCGCCTATAGGCCGTAGCTAAGCTAAAACATAAGGCCATAATCTTAGAGATAAAGGGGGTTTAATTACATATATAAACAATCTTAGAACGCCTTAGCGAGATAGAAAGGTTATTAGTATTATTCACACCTATATAGATCTAGCAAGGGAAGACGGGTATTTAGATAGGGCCTATAGAGTCCGTATATCTATCTTTAGACGGCCCTGTACCCGTACCTATATCTGTACCTATACCTGTGCCTATACCCGCGTCCGTTCCTAAACGCGTTAACGGCTAGATTCCGTCTTTGGATAAACCCTCTCCCGTATATCCGACCCCTAGAGAGATACTAAGAGGTCCTTAACTGTCTACTGCTATAGAGCCTGCTTAGCTGTCTACCATAACGTTTACTATAATGTCTACTATACCCTCGCAGCAGCTACCGTAAGCTTCTACTATACCCCTGCCGTAGCTGCCGCAAGCTAACGCTTAACCTCTCCCATTTATCCTTAACCTGTAGGCGCCGCTAAGGAAATATAAGATACTTTGGGGCGGTAATTTGGTGTTCCAGCTCTGGGCCAAGTAGACTTTAGGGCTAGTAGGTAGGCCGTTAATTGAAGCTCTTAATCGCTACTAGGGGGCACGCTGGCGGGTTAATGGCGAGGCTATATTCTATAGCCGTCGCCATAGGATAATTAAGGATATAAGACGGTATATAGAAGACGGTACGGCAAGAGATAAGAGATAGGCTATTAACCAGCTAGAACAGCTACGAGGCCGGCGTTCTTTAGATTGGCTTTATAAGAATATCTAACTACTAGGCAGGGGAGGGAAAGGGAGGGAAAGGCTCCGTATTAAGCAGTATATATATATATATAATACTATTTTACTATAGGACTACTGCAGTAACCAAGACGCCTTGATGTAGGACTTTACTAGTGACCGAGACGTCTTAATATAGGACTGCACTACAGTAACCGAGACACCTTAATGTAGGACTATATACTCTAGTGACCGAGACGTCTTAATATAGGGCTGCACCGCAGTGACCGAGACGCCTTAATATAGGACTATACTTTAGTAACCAAGACGTCTTAATATAGGACTGCACTATAGTAACTAAGACGCCTTAATATAGGAATAGAGCCCATTTAGGTGTTATAAATTTAGAGTAACATTACGCGACCGTCCAGAAGTACCAATTTAACACAAATTATGTACCTTTTCGCCCAAAATCGCGTGCAAAAGTACTTGGGGGCGGTCACTACGCGACCTCGTATGGGGTTCGGGTGCGTTATTAATAGGGGTGGCCCTAACCTTATATTAACCCGGGTCGTAACCGCGCCAAATCAGCCCCCCTAATATGTGATAGGTATTGCTGGTGGAAAAGTATTATCTTAATAGGGTTTAGACGAATAACCCCTAACGCCCATAAAAATAAAAACTTTGGCCGGATACTATATAGTCTTGTATACGACCAGCTTTTTCTTAGATGGTAACCGTCCAGGCGCAGACGGTCGGGGCGCCAAGCCTGAAACGGCCTAGCATACGCGAGGTCTTGGCGCCCAAGATAACTTTACTCTTAATTGACTACGTTAACCTTTAACACCCTATTGCTTAATTAATGAGCGAGTATCTAGTAAGCTAGAGCTTTATATTAGCTATATACGTTATATGCTAACTTATATACTAGATTTTTAATCCAACTGCTTTTATAGAGCATCCAATATGCCTCCTAGGTAAGTAATTTTTCAAGTTATATAATTTTCATATATTTTTAGAAAAAAAAGGCCTCTAGAACTATATTTTTAAATTTATAGAGATCTATTTTTTCTTTTTTTAGTTTTATATTATACCGCTTACCAGTTTCTTAATTATTTTAACATATTGGCTTTAAATTAACGATTTAAAATTTTTAAATTTTTCGGGAAATTCGGTTCTTAGTTTTATGTTATACCGCTTACCAATTTCTTACTTATTCTGATATATTGGCTTTAAATTAACGTTTTAAAATTTTAAAACTTTTTAGGAAATTTGTTTCTTAGTTTTCTACCCTAGTAATTACTTAATTATCGGATTTTCTAACATCCCAGGCTTCCTTTTTTGCTAGAAAGAATTATTTAATATATAGCCTATTGCTTTATTTACTAATATTTTTTCCGATAATTATTTTAAAATTTGGGTATTAGATCTGCCAGTACTGCTGCAATTACTACTGCCGAAAAGGCAGTATACAAAAAAAGATGGTTATTAGGAAAGCCCTTAAAGGTATATTTTTTTCTTAGTAGCTTTAAGAATATACTAATTCTATTTAGGAGCAACAAGATAAAGATCTTAAGGAGAAGTTAAGGTAAGAAATATTATATTTTTTCTTAGTTTTTCTAATATTTTAGGGCTGGCTTCTAGGGGCATAAGGACGCAGATCCTAGATGCTATACCTACCATATCTAGAATGTAGTAAGTTTTTCTCTATTTTTTAGACAAAAAATAACTAATTTAACATTTTTTAGCGTATACTTAAAAAGGCAATTAATAGTACTAAGGAATATAATATACTTCCTTACAGCTATAACTACAAAGTATATTGTTAAAAATTCCAATAATAGTAATATAATTTTTTACTTTACCTAGGAATCCATTTTAGAGCTTTAGTATGTAAAGAAAGGGCTTTAGGAGGTAAGAAATCTAGTTTATTTCTTATATATTTTAATAAAACTAACTATTTTTAGGGAAATTCTGACCTTAATAAAAATGAGAGAATGCTTAAGGCCTTTAGCAGATATAGATCTTGCCTTCTTTCCTTTTTTAAGATTTTTTTTGGTACTTTCTTAGTTAATAAGGTATTCAATTCTCGTTTTTTTTAATATTTTTTATTTTTTAAGTAAAATTAACTAACTTCTCAGATTTTTTAATAAGATGCTTAACATTAACGGTGCACGCGTTGCTGCCTTAAAGAAGGTTTTAAAAATTAAGTCCAAGGGTGGTCTTCAACTGGGTATGTAAAATAGCTTATTTTTCTTAGAATTTACTAATAAATCTTACTAGCTTCTTATAAACTTCTAGAAGATTCTAATTCTAATTAGTGGCTAGATATTCTTGGTTTTACTAAGAATATAGGGTTTTTTTATTATTTTACTTAATTATATATTACCTTGGTTTATTTAAGGAGAATGTCTTAGATTTTCTAAGATTTCTAAAGGATTTTCCTATATAATCTCCAAAATAGAGTTTCTTTCTTTGGCGTTGGAGGTTATTAAGAATTTTAATACCCCCTTTTATTTTCTTGAATATTCCAATAAACCTCTCTGGTTTATGGCACTTATATAGGATTATAGTGCCTAAGTAGTCTCTTAAAATTCAGAGAATTACTTAATAAAAAGTCTTAAATTTATTTAACTAAAACTATTTATATAAAGCTATAATATTTTAGAATATTAAAATTCTACTAAATACCTAATTATAGGTAAGTATTATTATATAGTATTATATAGTATTAGAATATTATTAACATAGTATAAATCTTTA